>TARA_R110002051_G_scaffold199848_1_pt1 | contig 258230 bp, 208 predicted proteins | sample TARA_R110002051 | Tara Oceans TARA_R110002051 (sample SAMEA4397023) | marine metagenome | biome: Polar Biome; feature: [MES] marine water layer (ENVO:01000295) within the mesopelagic zone...; material: water (ENVO:00002006), including particulate matter (ENVO:01000060) such...
TCTAGAGATTGGGTCTATAAATACAGATGGTATTTTCTCCTCTGGCACCATTTTAATTGAAACAGAAAATGAAAATTTAACACTCTCGGAAAATATCAATACCACATCTAACTCAGACGACGCCATTATTCTAAATGCAGGTAAAACCGCTGCAGCGGGTACAGCAACAGGTGGAGATATTATTGTAAGTGGTACACCAACACTAACATATGGCAGTGGTGGGCGTGCTAAACTTTTTAGCGGAAGCGCATCTAATAGTACAGGGTTAACTACCCTAGTTGGTGGAGACACTAATGCACGCGGAGGTGTAGATGAAACGACAGTTACATTTAATCCGGTTTTAACCGATGACAATGCCTATGCCCTATACCGTGCAGTGAATTATATATTTGACGGAACTACGTGGTCTCCAAGCGATCCTAATGGCGTGTCTACTATAAACAGTGATATAGAAATTATGTCTGGTAATGCTGTAATTAATACCTCTACAAGTTGTAATACTATGCGAATACATCCTGGTGCTGGTCTTACGGTAAACGCTGCTGCAACTTTAACGGTGGCTAACGGCTTAACATTAGCGTCTAACGCCACAAGTTATGCAAGCTTAATTCTAGATGGTACCGTTTCTGGAACGATGACTTACAAAAGACATGTAAACGCTTTTACAGGCACTGCAGGAAATGATTTAATTAGTGCACCTTTAACAGGTGAAAACTTTAATGTCTTCGCAACAACAAGCCCAAATATTTATGAAAATCCAAATAATACAAACCAAAAGTTATTTGGCCCTTTTGATAAAACTACTGGTACCTATCTCAATTATAACAGTACAGATACAAACACGTTTTCTGCAGGTGTAGGCTATAGAGCCGCAAGAGACGCTTCAGAAGATACTACCCATGGCACAACCTTTGACTTTACAGGTACAGCCGAAAATGGATCCGTAGCCATTAACATTGATAACTCTGGACCACAATTTGAGATATGGAATCTTATCGGAAATCCATATCCGTCTTACTTAGATGTGCAGGGCTTTCTTAATCATGAAGTTGCCTCAGGCATTACAAATATTGATTTATTTGCTTCGGGCTCAAAAGCAATTTATGGGTATGATGGTGATGCCTCTGATGGATGGACCATATACAACTTAGCAAATACAACAGCAAACACATTAATAACGCCAGGACAAGGCTTTTTTGTGAGTGCAGACCCAACATTAGTTAATACGCATAATGTTGAATTTACACCAGCTATGCGCTCTACAGGAACTACAGATGATTTTATTGCAGGACGAAACTCTGATCTGGTTTATTTGAAACTTAATCTAAGTACAAACCATAACAGTTACACTACCGATTTCTATTTTAATGCTAATGCTAGCGAAGGGCTAGACGAAGGTTACGATGCTTCAATTTGGAGTGGTATACCACCAAATTTTTCCGTCTACTCACAATTAGTTCAAGACAATACAGGGCAAGCCATCGCTTTGCAAGCATTGCATACGTCTCATTTGGATGACATCTCAATTCCTTTAGGTGTTAATGCCAATCAAGGTGAAGCCATTACTTTCACCATTTCAGACTACGCGTTACCCGAATCTGTCAATGTCTATTTAGAAGACCTAGCACTTAGTACCGTCACTTTATTAAGCGCTGCTGACTATAGTATTGTACCTACTACTAATGTATTGGGTACAGGACGCTTTTTCTTAAGGTTTACAACGCATAACTTATCAACCCCAACAAATCAGCGCCATAACTTAAATATTTATGCTTTAAATGCATCTAAAGAGATTTTAATAAGCGGTATAGTGTATGATGCTACTTCCGTAGAGATTTATGATATACAGGGCAGAAAAATACGAACACGTCAGCTAGACGCCAATAGTACAGAAAACCGTATGGATGTGAGCACGTTTAGCCCAGGCATTTATGTGGTTTGTGTTAAAAATGACCGTACACAGGTTCTTACAAAAAAAGTAATCCTTCACTAAATCTTACAATATCTTAAACGTCTATAAAACGTAAAGCAAAAAGTATTAAAAAGGGCAGTATAAATAATACTACCCTTTTTTAGTACTGTCTAGTATATTTCATCCTTAAAACAGATTTTTATCAGCATACCTGTTAGATCCAAGTCATGTAAACCATTAATAAATGGGTCATAATTAAAGCTAATGTAGATTTAACGGCAGCACCAAAAAACGATTTAATGATAAGGTCGTCTTACAACTTATCTGCATTAAGTTTTATCACCTAAAGTTATTTTTGAAAGCATTAAATTACATCTGCCTCATTTTAAAATAACCTACGCACTAGACTTTAGACAAGCTATTGTAGATAGTTGGCCTTCTTCTAATAGATGATACTGTTGCACAATCTGATTGGAATTGGCAACCTAACTATAATTTAGATCAAATGACTAAAGAAATGCTAGCACCTTAAAAAGTAAATATTAAAACCTGTGGAGTATAACTATTGTTCGGGTTTTTTAATTTGTAAGTTTTACTTTTCTAAGAGTTAATTACACTAAAATTTTAGGATAGTGCTATTTAAAAAATAGTATATAGAAACAAAAAAGAGCATCATTTCTGATGCTCTTTTTTTTGTTGAAGCTTAAGAAATAAACCTATTTCTTTATAACCATTTTATATGCTGTTAAGCCATTTGCAGCTTGTATATGTAGCATATACGATGCTATTGGCAAACGTGACAAATCAACCTTTACTTCTGTTTGGTGTAATGTATTGGTGTAATTATACATCTCTACACGACGACCTGTTAAGTCAAATACTGTTACTTTATTTATATCTATACCTCCTGGCTTACCTATCATTACATAGTCACTTGCTGGGTTTGGATATAACTTTAATTCTGGTAACGCAACACTAGCACCTGTACCTAAAGTTGTAGTAATATTAAACATACAATTAGTACTGTTACCACTAGCATCTGTTACCGTAATTGTAACTGGTGTAATACCTACTGTTAACTCAGTTCCTACTACCGGATCTTGTGTTACTATAATACCTGTACTACAATTGTCTGTAATATCTAATACATCATAATAGTTTTCCATAACGTAGACATCAGAACCGTTAGCATCTACAGCAACGTCTTCTGGACATTCTGCAACTACTGGTGCAATATCGTCTACTACTGTAACTACTGCTGTAGCGGTATCTATATTACCTTCATTATCCGTTACGGTTAACGTTACAGTGTTTTCACCTAGATCATCACACGAAAAATCAGTAATATCTAAAACCATAGTATCAATACCACAATTATCTGTACTACCATTATCAATATCTGATACCTCTATACTTGCCATACCGTTAGCATCTAACTGAACCGTGATGTCTTGTGTTACAATAGTTGCTGCTGTGGTATCTTCTACCGTAACTATAGCTGTTGTAAATTCTTGGTTACCAGCAGTATCAGACACAATCAAAATCACTGCATTAGGACCTAAATTATCACATCCAAACGTACTTGGTATTACTACCATTGTAAAATCACAGTTATCACTACTACCATTATCTACCATATCCGGCGTAATAGAGACTTGTCCGTTTACTCCTAAAGCAACTGTTATATTTTGAGCTACTGGAATTGGGTCTACGTTATCTTCTACAATAACATCAAAAGAACAGGTTGAAGCATTACCTGCAGCATCTGTAAACTCAAAAGTGTTAGTAGTTGTTCCTTGAGGAAACGTAGAACCACTTGCTAAACCCTCGGTTTGTGTAATTGTGATATCGTTTATTCCTTCACCTACTAACGCTGTAATAAAGTTAGTTGCAATAGTCTCAAATGTACTATTAGAAACTTCGAAGCCATTATCTGTTGCAAATAAGAAATAATACAATTCATTAGTCCCAGCAAGACCAGAAATAATATTAGTATCATCATCGGTATCTGAAGAAATGGTTTGTGTAGCGTTTGCGTTTTCTGGTATAATGATTAAATGATTGATACTTGGGTCTGAGCTAGAATCCCCAATCTCTTCTATAGTTCTTTTTACAAAGATAGAATACACTAATCCTTCAACCGTGATTGTACTAGCATAAGCGTTAACAATACCATCACCATCTGCCCCAGTTTCGCCTGTAATTGAAAATGAAGTTACACCATCCATTTCTGCTGCTAACATCCATAAATTGGTTTCTTTTTTAGTAGCATATCTTCCGTTAGTTCCAAAGACACCGTTACTAACGATAGTATTTTCTGAATAATTAAATAATGAACTAAAGTTAGTAGATAGAAAATTACCATCGTCATACATATCATCACGACCATCGTTTATAAAGTTAGCATTTTCGCCTTCATCTAATTCAAAGTCTGATGCATCTGGTATTAATGTAGACATATTGGCAGCAATACCACCAACCACATTTAATGCTGATTGTACATTATCTATTGAGTTATCTGTTACCGTTGGTAAATCAAAAGTAACCACTGCATCACAACCGTCATCTGCTGTAGTCACCACAATATCATCTGGACATACACCTACAGGTGCCTCGTTATCTATAACAATAACATCAAACGTACACGTTTCTGTTTGGCCATTAGCCGCCACAAATTCCCAAGTTACTGCTGTAGTCCCTATTGGGTAAAAAGCACTAGCATCAACACTATTTGTGTAGTTATTAGATATCGTAGATGCAGACCCATTATTAAGAAATAACTTAAACCAATTGCCATCAGCACTATCATCTGTTTCTACATTATCATCTTCTTTTAATGTAAAGGTTAAATCTGCACCATAAGTTTGCACCCAAGTATTCCAAGTAGCTGCTTCAACATTTACTGTTAGCAATCCAATAACACCGTCGCTGCCAATATTACATTGGTCTACAATAACAGATGCATCTGGACCTTCTAATACAAAACACTCTGTATCATTACCAAAATCTCCTTGTAGCATTACTTTTAACTCTACACTGTTTAATGTTGTTTCGGTTACTCCTTGTAATACATAAGGTGTATCTGTGAGTTCAAAATTTTCACTTGCATTAAAATCTACTCTTGGACCATCTACAAATAAATTAACAGCACAACCTGTAGAATTTATAGTAGGTGTTACTATTGTAACAACAGCCCCACTAGTACCAGGATCATTGTTAACTGTAATTGTTTCTGTACACTCTATAGTATAGGTAGTAATATTATCCTCTACGATTACCATAGCTGTAGCTTGTGCACTGTTACCCGACGTATCTGTTACCGTTAATGTTACCGTTGTAGCATCTGTTAACGTGGTGTACATAAAAGATTTAACCTCTTCACCTAATGGTGCACCGGTATCTAAAACACCTGGCTTTTGTGTAATAGTTTCAAAAGTCCCTGTATTTACATCTAAGATATAACCACGAGCATTACTATTATGACTAACAAAAGCTTTATTATTACCTATATACTCAATAGCCTGTCCACCATCACCTTCAAAAGTTGTAGAAAATAATAAGTTTACAGTTCCTGAACCATCAGTTAAAACCTCATATATTTCAGCAGGACTATCATTTGTTGCATATAATAATCTGTTGGCATCAAAATCATAGGTAAGACCTACTGCTCCATTATTCTCTACAGTAGCTACATTTGTAGCAACGCCTGTTGTTGGGTTAAACTGTTCTACCTCACCAGAACTATATACTACATATATGCCCGAACCACCATCTGAAGCAATTGTTTGTGGTTGAGTGTTACCACCTAAAGAAACCATAGACTGTAAAAACGTAGACTGTCTTGTATTAACATCTAACAAAAATAAAGAACGCGAACCATTATTGTTTTGTAATAGGTAAGTGGTTTGTGTAACCGGTGCAAATGCCAAACCAAAAGTAGTATTACCATCTGATATGTTTGCAGTTTGCACTAGTTCTAGACGGTTGGTAGCATCCATTAAATACTCATAAAAATCACCGTCAGTATCTAAAGCAAAAATACGATTACCAAATTGACTTATGTCTTCACAGCCAAAAACAGTTTGATCTAATTCTAGCGAAGCAATTTCACAATTATCTGTGCTACCATTATCTATATCTGCAGTCACAATACTAGCTGCACCATTAGCATCTAGTTGTACCGTTATATTTTGTGTAATTACATTTGGTGCAATGTTATCCTCAACAGTTACTGTTGCTGTAGCTGTATTACTATTACCTAAATTATCTGTTACAGTTAACGTTACTGTTGTATCACCTAAATCATTACAAGTAAAATCGGTAATATCTAAAACCATAGTATCAATACCACAGTTATCTGTACTGCCGTTATCTATATCTGTCGTCGAAATTGTTGCTACACCATTAGCATCTAACTGTATCGTTATATCTTGTGCAACTGCGATTGGATTGGTTGTATCCCCAAAAGTAACATCAAAAGTTATTGTGGTGACATTAGCACTCTCATCTGTAACTGAAACCGTCACTGTTGAAGTACCTGATTGTCCTGATATTGGTGTTACAACAATAGTTCTATTAGCATCAGAACCGCCTAAAATAATATTAGCGTCTGGTAATAAAGATTGGTTGTTAGACGTAGCAGCAATTACTAAGTTAGCTGTTGCTGTTATATCATCACCAACTGTAAATGTAATTGAATCTGAAGACGTATCTTGGCATGATATAATGTCATCTATTGTTGATACCGTAGGGTCTAAATCTGTAGAACCAATATTTACGGTGATATTATCTGTTGACACCGTACATGTACCATTGGCAATAGTCCAGCTAAAAGCATAGTCACCGTCAATTAAACCACTTAAATTTGCTACAGTATTAGATTGAGTTAATGTCGGAGTATTTGGCCCACTAACAAAAGACCAAGTACCTGTACCAATAGCAGGCGTAGTTGGTGTTAAACTTGTACTTGTTGTACCACTTGTTAAAGTAACATCAGTGCCAGCATCAGCTGTAGAAGGTAAATCAAAAATAGTAACCGATGTACCATAGGTTTGTTGTTGACTATTCTGTCTTGTTACAGTTACAGTTACTGGAAAATTACCAGATGTAGTATAAACTTTTAAAGGGTTTATTAGAGTAGATGTTGTACTATCACCAAAATCCCATGCATAACTCACCACAGGGTTTGAGTCGTTATTATCTATAAAAACAAAATCAGATTGGTTAGCATTAATACAGTTTCCTGTTTGGGTAACTTGTATGGCGCCCATTAACCATGTAAGCACATTAACAAGCATTTGATCTCCATTTGTATAATGCGAAACATCATAACCTGGCCATATAGCCAAATCTATAACTCTACCTAATCCAGAAGTACCTATATTCTCTAAAGCTTGTAAACCAGGACGTCCATCAGCATATTCAAAAATTGAATAGGCACCTGTAGCTAAATCTGTAGCGGTTGAACTAAAAGTACTCCCAATAGTCCAAGTATCCGTATTAATAATATAAGGGAAATTTAAAGTTGGATGCCCAGGTAACTGCACATCACCGATAGAAGTTGTACCTGATGACTGAGAAGCAGGGAGGAGAGCATTATATGGCCAATTTGACCCTAAAGGTATTGAAGCATTTGCAAACATCATAACCGCAACACCACCACCAGCGTCTACATAATCTCTTAATACAGCGTCAAAACCCCAAGAGGCATTGTAACCACCATTTGTTGCTATCATTACAGCATCATATTGATTTAAGTCACTTAAAGACAATTGATTTGCAGAATTTAAATGCACACCTGTTACAGAATTAAAAACATTTAAATTTTGTAATCTAGTTGAAATATCTGTTGCTCTTGTAAGATCAGCACTAGATGTAGAGCCAAAAACAACTAAAACGTCTTGCGAATAAGTTATTGAAGTCATAAAAACACTTAGAACTACTAAGAGCTTTTTAATTGAGTTTAAAAAAGAGTAAGGTTGTTTCATAATGTACTTATTTTGGGTTAATTGTTAATTATTTTAAAGCTATGCACTTTTAAAAACTTCTAGCGTAAAATGCTTTATACGCAAAGAAGAACTTTAATAAAGCGAAAAGCATTGTTTAGCACCGTTTTATCTAAGTGATGAATTTGGATAAATAAAAATGTGTTTACTAAAAAAAATACGTAAGAAATAGGATGCAATGCCTATGAAAGGTAATGTAGGATTTAAATACATAGTAGGTTTATTTAAAATTTAAAAACAATTAAGAATAATGGGGCACTCTTAATTATTACATTTTTTTCAAAGTGCAAAAGTAGTGTTATTTCACTAAAAAACAAAGCGTTACAAATGCACTTAATCGAAAAAGTATAATTGTCTAAAAAACAGAACTAAAATTAACACCAAAAGCACAACCCTTATTGGTAATTATGTAAAACCAAATCGCTTAACACATTTCTAAGCATGGTAAAAAAGAAGAAAATAGGCTTAATGAAGTTGGCAATTAGAAAGATAAACATTACCCATAACTTAAATACATCTCATAAAGATTACCAATACTTTAAATGAAAAATAAATAAGAAAGAAGACATAGCAGATCCTTTTTAAATTATTCTTTTTTTATTTATACGATTACACACTTATTAAATACTATTAAAAAACTGTTAATCTACTTTAAGCAAAGAGATAATGGCTTTTTTAATTAAACTTAAGTAATCTAAATAAAACACAAAAAAGCCACTACTTTCGTAATGGCTTTGTATGCTCCTCTTCTTAGGCTCGAACTAAGGACCCTCTGATTAACAGTCAGATGCTCTAACCAACTGAGCTAAAGAGGAAGGTTATTTTTCGCGTTAGCGAGCGCAAATATAAATCATTTTTTTTATTCTCACCAAATGAAATATTATTTTTTTGCACTAATTTTTAAAAAATTAATTGGTTATGGCCTTAAACACGTCATTACCATTTGCAAACAATACTAAAGCAATTAAAATGAAGAACCCAACAACTTGTGCGCGCTCTAAAAACTTTTCGCTTGGTTTACGTCCAGATATCATTTCATATAATAAAAACATAACATGGCCACCATCTAAAGCTGGTATTGGTAATAGGTTTAAAATGGCTAACATAATAGATAAAAACGCTGTTAAACCCCAAAAGTAAGACCAGCTCCAAACCGGAGAAAACTGATCGTATATAGCCTTAAAACCACCAAGACCTTTATATGCTCCTGTACTTGGGTTAAATATTGCGGCTAATTGGTCACCGTAATTACTAATGGTTTTAGTAAATTTAATCCAACCTGCACCAAAACTCTCATTAAAAGTATATTGCTTTCTTGTTACTTCTAAATAGCCGAGCTCATCAAAACGGCTATAGTTATTTGTCCATGGTGCTATACCAAGTATACCATCTTTATTTATAACCAGTTGTTTTTGCACAATAGTATTATCTTCTTTAAGTATATCTACAGGGACTGTTGTATTTTTTAAATTATCTGTTATTGCATTTAACTCATCAAAATACTTTAATTCTATACCATTAATAGTCTTAATAATATCACCTTGTTTTAAATCTTTATTCGCGTTTAATGATGTGTCAGGCACCTTACCAACCATAAAAGGAACACGATATTCAAAATTTCTTTTACTCTTACTAGAAGAATATTGTCCTAAAAAATCTTCAGGTAAATCTATAACTTGTTCTACCCCATTTCTTTTAATCGTAATAGATTTTGCACTAATTAGATTAAAACCAATATCAGAATCATTTACAATAGGAAAATCATTTATAGCTAATACTTTGTCACCGGTTTTAAAACCAATGTCTAACAAAGCTGGATTATCTATCCAGTAACCATCATTAAGACTATCTACTTTTACATCAGAATCTCCGTAAGCAAAAGACATTGAAACATATATTACGTAAGCCAATATAAAATTAACGGTTACACCACCTAGCATAATAATAAGACGTTGCCAAGCTGGCTTAGAACGAAACTCCCATGGTTGTGGTGGTAGTGCCATTTGCTCCTTATCCATACTTTCGTCTATCATTCCGGCAATTTTCACATAACCACCTAAAGGCAACCAACCAATACCATAGACGGTATCACCAATTTTCTTTTTAAATAATGAAAACTTTACATCAAAAAAGAGGTAAAACTTCTCAACCTTTGTTTTAAATAATTTTGCAGGTATAAAATGTCCTAACTCATGTAAAACAATAAGTAAAGACAAACTGAGTAAAAATTGAGATATTTTTATAATGAATTCCATGTAACTATTTTCAAATTTCGATTGACAAAAGTAAGGTTTTAAAGCAACTTAGAAAATAATTGTATTTCCAATCATTTTATTTTTAACATCAATTTATAATTAGCGAGTTTATGAGCTCATTTTTATGTTAAAAATAGACCTAGAATTTAAGCCAAATCGTACCTTTGTAAAACAACTTTTAATGACTCACTATGTCTTTTCTTTCTTTCTTTAAGGGGTATAAAAACTTCGCCATTTTTTTTTCTATACTCTGTGTTATAATTATTCTTATAATTTATAATACACTCAACGTAAAACCACCATTACCAGTATACCAACCTGCTATGGTAAGTGAAGAATTAGTAGATAGCACCATACAACATAAAGCAAAATATCATAAAATTGCAGACTTTAGCCTCACCAATCAAAATGGTGAGACCATTACTCAAAAAAATTACAAAGATAAAATATACGTTGCCGATTTCTTTTTTACCACATGTCAAACCATCTGCCCAATAATGACAGATCACATGTACAAAATTCAACAAGAAATTATAAATGATGATGACATTATGCTACTCTCGCACTCTGTAACACCGATAATTGATAGTGTACCTCAACTTAAAAAATACGCAAAAGAAAAAGGGGTTATTGATAGAAAATGGAACTTAGTAACAGGCGATAAAAAACAAATTTATGCACTAGCTAGAAAAAGCTATCTCGCTGTAAAGACCGATGGTAATGGAGATGAATACGACATGATACATACCGAAAACTTTATGCTTATAGATAAAAAACAACAAATACGAGGCTTTTATGATGGTACACAGCCTGAAGATATTAAACGGCTTTTAAAAGATATTGAAACTTTAAAATACTTTGGAGGTTCTTAAAATAAGTTAAACCCAATAAATAACTATTAACAGGCTTTATACACTTAATAATTTCCCTTATTTTTGCTTCTTTAAAATTAATCTAAATAAGGATAAGCTTGACATTAGCAGAATTAAAGCGCGGACAACGAGGTATTATTTTAGATGTATCCTCAATTCATATTCCCTTAAAACTCTTAGAAATGGGTTGCCTACCTGGTAATTTTGTAGAGCTAGTACAAGTTGCACCTTTTGCAGACCCCATGTACCTAAATATTAACGGCTCGCATTTAGCAATTAGAAAAGAAACGGCTATTCATATTAAAATAGAAACCACAAATGAGTAAGCAAATTAATGTGGCCTTAATAGGAAACCCAAATACTGGTAAAACCTCCGTATTTAATGCGCTTACCGGACTTAACCAAAAAGTAGGTAACTATCCTGGTATTACAGTTGAAAAAAAAGAAGGTATCTGTAAATTACCTCGAGGTGTAAAAGCACATATTATAGATTTACCAGGCACCTACAGTCTTAATGCATCGTCGTTAGATGAAAATGTGGTTATTGAACTACTTCTTAATAAAAACGATAAAGATTTTCCTGATGTAGCAGTCGTAGTTACCGATGTAGAAAACCTTAAACGAAACTTACTCTTATTTACCCAGATAAAAGATTTAGAAATCCCAACAATTTTGGCTATTAATATGTCTGACCGAATGAAATACAAAGGTATTTCGTTAGATATTGATTACTTAGAAAAACAATTAGAAACCAAAATTGCCCTAATAAGTACACGGAAAAGTAAAGGCATAGACAACCTAAAAGAACTCATTACTAATTATAAAGAGCTTTCTAAAAAACCTTGTATGAATGCATCTTTAATAGATGAATCGTATTTTAATAATTTAAGAAAAGCTTTTCCTAACCAACTACTATACAAGCTCTGGTTGGTTATTACACAAGATGTTAACTTCGGAAAAACAGACAGAAAAACCTTTGATAAGGTTGAAGATTTTAAAACTAAATCTAAAACAGATTTAAAACGTCTGCAACAAAAAGAAACTATAAAACGGTATCAATTTATAAACGATACACTAAAAAAAGGCCAAACTATAGATCTTAATTCTGCTAAAGATTTACGTATTAAACTCGATAGAGTTTTAACGCATAAAGTATGGGGTTATTTAATTTTTGGTATCATTCTACTCACTATTTTTCAAGCAATTTACGATTGGTCTAGCATACCAATGGATTTTATAGACAGCTCATTTGCTGCCTTAAGTGAGTGGGTAAAAAACACCTTACCAGAAGGAGCATTTACCAATCTTTTAGCAGAAGGTATTATTTCTGGACTTGGTGGTATTGTTATATTTATTCCTCAAATTGCCTTTTTATTCTTGTTTATTGCCATCTTAGAAGAAAGCGGTTATATGAGTCGAGTCGTATTTTTAATGGACCGTATAATGCGTCGTTTTGGTCTTAGTGGAAAAAGCGTTGTGCCCCTAATATCTGGTACAGCTTGTGCCATACCAGCAATTATGGCAACGCGTAATATAGAGAGTTGGAAAGAGCGTCTCATCACCATATTAGTTACACCATTTACAACCTGCTCAGCACGCTTACCTGTGTATTTAATTATAATCTCATTGGTAATTCCCGAAGGGCGAATTTTAGGTTTAAGCTACCAAGCCTTAACCCTAATGTTACTGTATCTTATTGGTTTTGGCGCTGCGGTAGGATCTGCCTGGATTTTAAATAAGATTCTTAAAATAAAAAGCAAAACCTTCTTTGTGGTAGAAATGCCCAACTATAAATTACCAATGTTTAAGAATGTAGCCTTAACGGTTCTCGAAAAAACAAAATCTTTTGTCTTTGGTGCTGGTAAAATCATTTTAGCTATATCTATTGTATTATGGTTTTTAGCATCGTATGGTCCTGGTGATAATTTTAATAACGCTGAGTCTATTATAACCCAACAGTATGCAACAGAAAATTTATCTGAAGACGAATTGCAACAAAAAATAGCCTCTCACAAACTCGAACATTCTTTTATAGGTATTGCAGGCCATGCCATAGAGCCAGCCATTAGACCTTTAGGCTACGATTGGAAAATAGGCATTGCCATAGTAAGTTCTTTTGCTGCTCGTGAGGTTTTTGTAGGTACTTTAGCGACTATTTACAGCGTTGGTAGCGATGAAGAAGAAACCATTAAAAACCGCATGGCAGGTGAGGTTAATCCAATACTAGGTGGCCCTTTATTTAACTTTGCTTCTGGTATCTCATTACTCTTATTTTATGCATTTGCCATGCAGTGTATGAGTACATTAGCTATCGTAAAAAGAGAAACTAATTCTTGGAAATGGCCTATGTACCAACTCGTAATAATGAGTGCTTTTGCTTATATTGTAGCATTAATAGCGTTTCAAGTATTAAAATAGCCCTTTGGTTTAAAAATCTATTAGGCCCTGTAAAATGAATTTATGAATACAATAATTCAAAATATATTAGTCTTCTCAGCGCTAACTTTAGCGTTAGTATTTTTATTTAAAAAATTTATTTGGGTGCCAAAGAAAAAAACAACAAAAGCTTGTGGTACAGATGATGGTTGTGGTTGCCACTAAATAGTGTTTACAAACTACAGTGTTAATTTTTTATCTTTTAAATTTAAAATTCACTAACTTTGTTAGTGTGAGTAAATTATGCGCCATATTACTATCGGCATTAATTCTAATGCAGAGTTTCAATTTTGGAACAGACGATGTATTGCAATTAGATGAACTTTTAGAACATGCGAGTTTTCACAAACAAGAGTATGGAGACAATTTTTTTGTGTTCTTGTCTAAACATTATGGAGAACTTAAAGCAGATCACAGTAAAAATCATCAAGAAGAACAAAAAGACCACGAGCAGTTACCTTTTCAGTGTCAAGGCCATGCATCAACCCTTATAGCATTTCTATCTCACCCTACTCTTATCTACACCAACGAAATTCAAATTTTAGATAGAACAGAATCTAATTTTCACTACATTAATTTCTATTCGTCACTTCACGAAGAAGAACTCCTACAACCACCCAAACAGGCCTAATCCATTTTTATCAAATTTTGTTTATACAACTTGTTATATAATGAGTTGACACTATTTTATTTAATGAATTATGCTATCATATATTATAAAATTTAGCCTACAGAATAAGTTTATTATTCTGCTATTTACATCATTTATTATAGGGTTTGGGTTGTATTCCCTTTCTCAAATACCGATTGGTGCAGTGCCAGATGTTACAAACAACCAAGTACAGGTTATTACAACATCGCGCAATCTTTCTACACAAGATATGGAACAGTTTATTACCTATCCTGTAGAGTTAGAAATGGCAAATCTGCCTAGTGTAAAAGAAATTCGTTCGGTTTCTAAATTTGGCTTATCTGTAGTTACCATTGTTTTTGACGATGCTATTGGCACCTATCTACCACGCCAACTTATAGCAGAAAAAATAAAATCTGCTACGGAGAAAATTCCGCAAGGATTCGGAACACCAGAAATGGGACCAATCACCACTGGACTGGGCGAAATATACCAATATATTTTAGATGTAGAACCTCAATTTAAGGACAATTATACTGCAGAAGATCTGCGTACCATACAAGACTGGATTGTAAAACGACAATTGTCGGGTATACCTGGTGTGGTTGAAGTTAATACCTGGGGAGGGTTTTTAAAACAATATGAAGTCGCCATAGATACAGACAGACTTAATGCAATGAATATTACAACACAAGAGGTATTTACAGCCCTTGAGATGAATAATAGTGTTGCTGGTGGTGGCTATATAGAAAAAGTAAACCAAGCTTATTTTATTCGTGGAGATGGGTTGGTAACATCTCTAGAAGATATTGGTAATAGTGTTATTAAAACCAGTGCTGGTGTACCTATTTACATTAAAGATGTTGCAAAAATTGGTTTTGGTCACGCCACACGCTTTGGCGCTATTACCGGTAATGGCGAAGGCGAAAAAGTTTTAGGGCAAGTAATGATGCTTAAAGGTGCTAACTCTAAACAAGTTATTGATGCTGTAAAAGAGCGTGTTAACTCTATTTCTAAATCGTTACCAGAAGGTGTGTATATTAATGCTTTTTTAGATCGTAGTGAGTTAATCGCTAAAACCACATTTACTATTACCGAAAACCTAATCTTAGGCTGCCTCATTGTTATTTTTGTGGTGGTTTTACTCTTAGGTAATTGGAGATCTGGCTTGGTTGTAGCCTCAGTAATACCGCTATGTTTATTATTTGCAATTTCGCTAATGTATATATTTGGAGTTGATGCCAATTTAATGAGCTTAGGTGCTATAGATTTTGGTATTATTATTGACGGTGCTGTAATTATAGTCGAATTTATTGCTTTTCAAATTACAAAAAAAGAGGTTGAAATTTCTGCACTAAATAAACATGACGTTCAAGCTTTTAAAGATAAAATAACACTTAACGGTGCTTCTAAAATGATGAATTCTGCCATATTTGGTCAGCTTATAATTCTTATCGTTTTTATTCCTATTCTTTCTTTAAGTGGTGTTGAAGGTAAAATGTTTAAACCAATGGCACTAACATTTAGTTTTGCGTTAATTGGTGCTATGTTGTTATGTTTTACTTACGTGCCAGTAGTTGCATCATTAATTTTAAAACCCACTAAAACTTCAAAAAATAATATTTCTATACGGTTAATGCAATGGCTAACCAACCGTTACGAACCAATAATTAATTGGGCTCTACAAAGCAAAAAAATAGTTTTAGGTATGGCCACAGTAGTATTGGCAATATCTATCTATGTATTTATTAACATGGGAGGTGAATTTGTACCCACTTTAGACGAAGGAGATTTTGTTATACAACCCGTACTTAAAACAGGAACATCTCTAAGTAAAACCGTAGAAATTACAACTCAAATTGAAAAAATATTAATAGAAAAATTTCCCGAAGTTAAACAAGTCGTTACAAGAATTGGTGCTGCCGAAGTCCCTACAGACCCAATGTCTATGGAAGAAAGCGACGTTATTATTACACTAAAACCAAAAAGCGAATGGGTTTCTGCTGCCTCAAAAGATGAGCTTGCTAATAAATTTAAAGAAGCACTTTCTATTATTCCTGGAATGGAAGTAGAATTTACCCAACCTATAGAAATGCGTTTTAACGAACTAATTACTGGTGTAAGAGCAGACATAGCTATAAAAATATTTGGAGAAGATCTTAGCATACTTTCAAAAAAAGGAAGTGAAATAAAATCTCTAATAGAAAATGTTAATGGCGCTGCAGATATTATAGTAGAAAAAATTGATGGTTTACCTCAAATGAGTGTTAAATATAATCGTGCAAAAATAGCGCGCTACGGACTTAATATTGAAGACTTAAACACCATGTTATCTATGGGGTTTGCAGGTAAAATTGTTGGTAATGTTTATGAAGGAGAAAAACGCTTTGATCTTGTTGTAAGATTAGATAAAGCAAAACGCAAAGACATAGATGATATAAAGAACCTATACATAGATCTACCAAATGGAGGAAAAGTACCAATGAGCGAGCTAGCGCTAATCACTTACCAAAAAGGGGCTGCAAAAATATCTAGAGATGATACAAAAAGACGTGTTGTTGTAGGCGTTAATGTAAGAAATCGCGATCTTGAATCTGTAGTTACAGATATTCAAAATATTATTAATAAAAATATAAATCTTCCTGTTGGGTATACCATCACTTATGGTGGTCAGTTTGAAAATTTACAAACTGCTAAATCTAGATTACTAATTGCTGTACCTATTGCTTTAATACTCATTTTTATACTGCTTTACTTTGCTTTTAATTCTATAAAAGACGCACTTCTCATTTTCTCCGCTATACCATTGGCAGCCGTTGGTGGTATTTTATTACTGTGGCTTAGAGACATGCCTTTTAGTATTTCGGCAGGTGTCGGTTTTATTGCATTATTTGGTATTGCAGTGCTTAATGGTATTGTACTTATAGAACATTTTAAAGACTTAAAAAATAAAGGTTTTAAAGATATGGAATCACTTATTAAACAAGGCACCAAAGACCGTCTTCGTGCAGTATTACTAACAGCGTCTGCTGCTGCTTTGGGCTTTTTACCTATGGCTATTTCAACAAATGCTGGTGCAGAAGTACAAAGACCATTAGCAACTGTTGTTATTGGCGGCTTATTTACAGCAACACTACTTACGCTTTTAGTGCTACCTGTGCTTTATTCTTATTTTAATAGTGTAACTGATAAAAAACGTAAACCTAACAAAGCTAATTTATCTGTACTACTTATGCTAATGGGTTTATTTACTATGACTTCTTATGGGCAAAACCAATCAAAAACATTAGAAAATCTTATAACTATTGCGACAGAAAACAATGCAGCATTGCGTGCTAATAGATTAAAAGTTGAGCAATCTAACACACTTATTAATAGCGCATTCGATTTTAATAAGACGCAAATATATTACAGCTACGATCAAAATAATTTAGCCATTAATAATGAAGCTATTGGAGTGTTTGGTGTGCAACAAGATTTTCTGTTCCCAATAGTTTATAGCACACAAAAAAAATTAAATAAGGCCAATTATAATTTAGAATCTTCGCATTATGCCATACGAGAAAAAGCGCTTAAGCGTAAAATATCAGCTCACTATTACAGTTATTTATACGCTGTTAAAAAAGCAGAGATTTACAAAAAACTAGACAGTTTGTATCAAAACTTTGCTCAAGTAGCACTAAGACGTTTTGAGCTCGGTGAAACTAATTATTTAGAAAAAATAACAGCAAAATCTAAACAACGACAGGTTAATCTTAACCTCATAAAAGCAGAAGAAGATGTTACAATTGCCCACAATAAATTAATGAGTAGTGTACAAAACAAAGACAGTTTGGTTGTTGCAAAAATGCCTTTACACAAAATAGCCTTAACGATACCACGTATTAATGAAAGTCCAGAAATAGCTTATTATTCTAACACCATTTCGGTATTAACAACGAAGCGTAAGTTAGAAAAACAGTACCTATTACCAGATATTAGTTTAGCATATTTTCAGGGTACAAACTCTGGTATCAACACCAACCTATTTGGTTACCAAATTGGGTTAAAAATACCCTTATTATTTATGGGTAAATCTTCAAAAATAAAAGCATCTAAAATCGCTGAAACAATTGCTATTGAAGAATTTAAAGATTACAAAATTCAATTTAATACCAAATATAATGTACTGCTATCACAATTACATCAGCATCAAAAAGCTTTAGATTATTATGAACAAGAAGGTAACGATCTGTCTAATGAAATTTTAAAAACTGCATTGGGTAGTTTTAAAAACGGTGAAATTGATTTTTACCAATATATAATAAGTCTAGAAAATGCTTATGAGATACAATTAAACCATCTCGAAAGCCTTAATAATTACAACCAAAACGTAATTTTAATAAATTACTTAACCTTTTAAAAATAGGATTATGAAATCTATATATAAATTAATTGTACTAAGTATTAGCCTTACAATTTTGGGCTGCGAAAACTCTAAAAATGAAACTAAAACTGAGCGTAGTACTTCACCATTAGATAATCAAATTACGGTTTCTAAAAATCAGTTTAAACAAAATAGTATGGCATTTGGCCATATAGAAGAACAGACATTTTCTATGGGTGTTAAGGTAAATGGCGTCATAGATGTTCCACCACAAAATAAAGCTGTTATTAATGCTATTACTGGTGGCTATATAAGAACTATTCCTTTATTGGTAGGTGATGTTGTAAAAAAAGGACAAGTACTGGTAAGCATAGAAAATCCAGAATTTGTGCAAATGCAACAAAATTATATGGAGGTAAAAGAACAATTAAATTACCTAAAAACAGAATTTGAACGACAAAATAAAATGTATAATGAGAACATCATCTCTAAAAAAGTTTTTCTTAAAGCTGAAAGTGAGTACAAAACAACACTGGCTAAATATAATGGTCTTAAAAAACAATTAACACTGGTACATATTAGTACGGCACAAGTAGAAAAAGGCCACATCACATCTGTAGTTAATATATATGCACCTATTAGTGGCAGTATTACTAAGGTTAACGTTACTAAAGGAGCTTATGTTTCACCCACAACCTCCATCTTAGAAATTATAGATAACGACCATATTCATATAGAATTGTCTGTTTTTGAAAAGGATATAATGACCATTAAAAAAGATCAAAAAATACTATTTAGTATTCCTGAAAGTTCAGATAAAACTTATGAAGCTAAAGTGTATTTAGTAGGTACTGCTATTGAAGCCAACCGTACTATAAAAGTACACGGACATCCTAATGATGACGATCAAAACTTTTTAACAGGCATGTTTGTTAATGCAGAAATTATTACAGACACCTCATTAAAAATGACACTGCCCGAAACTGCCATTATAAACTTTGAAGGTACAAATTATGTACTTGTTTTAGAGCGAGAAAATGATACTGATTTTTATTTTAAACAACTAAAAGTTGAAATTGGAAAAACCAGTAATGGCTATACAGAATTAAAAGACAAGACTATTTTAAAAAAAACAGATACAATTGTAACTCAGGGTGCTTTTAGTTTAATAGGCAACTAAAAATGGGTTTTAAACCTTTTTTATGTAAAGGTTTTTTGCAACATTTTGTGATACAACGACCTCTTTACCTTCTATTTCTAATTTAATAGAATTATCAAACGGTTCTTTGTGTTTAACTAGCATTAGTGTACCTAATCCTATAGTATTACTATCTAAATATTGTAAAAATTTTACTGACGTATCATCAACACCTATACATTTATAAGTGATGCCAATATCTGCTTTTGCTAAAATAATTTTTTCAATAAGAGTAAAATTACCCTCTTTGTCTGGTATAGGATCGCCGTGAGGATCGTGCGTTGGAAATTCTAAAAACGCATCGAGCTCATCAATTAATTTTTCTGATTTAATATGCTCTAACTCTTCTGCTATTTCGTGCACCTCATCCCAAGAGAAGTTGAGTTTTTTAACTAAAAACACTTCCCAAAGTCTATGCTTTCTAATAATATTTATAGCAACATACCTGCCGTCATCAGTTAATGTAACCCCTTGATATTTTTTGTAATCTGCATAGTCTTTTTCAGATAACTTTTTTATCATGTCGGTTACAGAAGATGCTTTGGTACTCATAGCTTCTGCAATAGCATTGGTATTTACCGTGTCTATACCGTTGTTGCCTAAATGGTAAATGGCTTTTAAATAATTTTCTTCTGTAAGGGTAATCTTCATAGCTTCTAATCTTTCAAAAGACCTAAAAGCTCTTTTGGTGCAATGTAACGAAATAAGCGTTTTTCAATATTAATTTCTTCATCTAGAAAAACAACTGCTGGCAATAGTATGTCTTTTGTGGCGCTCCTTGCTAATAATTCTGCTATTTGGTGGTAAGCAGTGCGCGATTTTCCAATATTCAAATTTAAAAATTTTTTTCCACCAAAGGCAACGGTATCCGTAGATTCTACGTTAAATTTTACAGCGTAATAATTGGTAGATAATTGAGCTGCAATAGCTGGCTTTGTATAAACATCTTGTTCCATTTTTTTGCAGTACACACACCAATCAGCATAAAAATGAATCATCACTTTTTTAGGCTGTGTAAGCAATGCCTGTTCTAATGCTTCAAAACTAAGCCACTCAACAGTTTGCTTTTGTGCAATTACAAATGTTGAAAAACAGAGTAGCAAAGTCGCCATGTGAAGTTTTAAATATTTCAGCTCTTGATATATCATTTAATGCATTTTACCAATTTTTATCCCAATAAAAAATGTACGTGGCAAACTGGGTCCGTAAACATAGTCTGAATCTCGTGTGGCACCCAAATCAAAATCATCTTGAAAACTATTAAACATATTTTTAATACCAGCGTTTAAAGTTAATTGAAAATCTTCAGAAAAATCAAAATGGGTTTCAGCATTAATATTGAGGTCAAAAAACGCCGGACTCTCATTAAGGCTTAAAAAACCACTATCACTGACTACTAAAGGCACAATCATTTCGCCTGTGTAAGTACCAGTAACAGATAGACTAAATTTTTCACTTGGCGTCCAATTTGTATTTAAATAGCCGTAAACATTTGGGTTTCTTACAAATTCTGAAATTAAAATATCGCTTTCATTTGGGTTAGTGCCATCAGCTTCAAACAAAAGTTGGTCGGTTTCGTATGCAGAACGTTGTAACGTACCACCAATTTGAAACAACCATTTTTTTGATGGTGATAGGCCAAATTCAAAATTAGTACCATAAACACGTGCGCCTTCACCATTGCGAACTTCCTCTAAAATAGAACCATTATTAAACTGAACACCTGTGCTCACTAGCGCAAACGGATTAACCAAACTGGTATAAAAACCTTCTATTAAAAAATTGGTTTGCGTGGTTTTAAAATCTTTAGTGTAATTAAAAGAACCTGTAAAGGCATTTGAATATTCTGGTTTTAAATCGTTAGAAAGGATGACAAACTGTGGTTCGCCACCAACGGAAGAAATGTGTAAATCCTCATTAAATGCTTGTGGTGCTCTAAAGCCTCTGGCATAACCACCTCTAAATTTAAGGTTGTCAGTAAATTGATAAACCAAGGTTAATCTTGGGTTTAGTGCAATTTGCGAAACAGCAACATCGCGTTCTATATCTCCAATTTTGTAAATGCCATCAACATTCACATAATCTAGTCGCGAGCCAATTAATGCCGAAAACTGTGTGTTTGGTTTCCATTCGTATTGCGCATAAAGACCTGTAGCATTAACATTTTGATCTATAAGCCTATTGTAACCAATAATAATATCTTCGGTACTACTTATATTGTGCTCAATACCTGTGGTAAGTACATCTCTTTTAAACTGTTTTGTAAACTGAAATCCGTTTGCCCACGCCAAATCTTTTGTGGTACCATAAGCATTTAGTGCTGTTAAACTGTCTTGCACAGTTGTGCCGCCACCAAGGCCACCATAATAACTATCGCGATCCGTGTATTGTACAGAACTATAAAGTGAATAATTATTGGTGTTTTTTTCGTTTGAGAAATCATAACTCACGCCACCCATAACTGTGTTATGCGTTAACTCTTCTGTAATATCAGTGAAGTGTGGTGCTAAATCTAAACGGTCGCCACCACGTCTGTATTCGTTTAAAACTGTGGCATCGATGGTTAATCGGCTTAAATCTGTAGGTTTTACATAAAACTTAGTGCCAAATGTGGTGTTTTTTAATTCTACCATTTCTGTAAAGCCATCATTATTGGCATCCCAATCATCTCTATTTCTGTGCGTGCCGTAAAAAGTTGCACCACTTTTTAAATTATCTGCCACTATTGAGGTGTTAAAATTAAAAACACGGTCTGGTGTATCACCATCTACTAAGCCAAAATAACTACCCACTTGCCACGTGTTTAAAACAGGATCTTTAGTAATAATATTTACTGTACCTGCAATGGCGTTAGAACCAAATAAAGCGGATCCACCACTGCGTACAATTTCTACACGATCTATAATTTGTGTTGGTATTTGCTCTAAACCATATACACTATTTAAGGCGCTAAAGACGGCACGACTGTTTACTAATATTTGCGAGTAACTACCGTCTAAGCCATTGAGTCGCACTTGTGTAAATCCACAATTTTGACAATTATTTTCTACACGTACACCAGGCGAATAATTTAAACTCTCTGAAACAGCCAAAGCTTGCGTTGCATTTATGAGTTTTGCACCAAGTGTATTAACAATTATGGATGCTTCCTTTTTGTTGACGCGATTTCTTGTGGCACTTATTACAACTTCTTCTAAACCAAATAAATCTTCAACCAAAACAAGCTTTACATCGTCTTCATTTGTACTTGTAATTTGAAGTATTTGTGTTCTTACCTTTAAACCTAAAGATGTTACTTTTAATTTGTAAGTACCATGAGGCATACTTATTTTAAATCTTCCATTTTTATCAGAAAATGTAGTATAATTAGCAGCGCCTTTAAAATCTATTTTAGCATAGGCTACGAGTTCGTTTTCAAAAACTAAACGTCCTTTAATCGTTTTATTTTGCGCAAAGCCCAAACTAAATCCAAATAGTAAAAGAAGAGTTTTTATAGACATAACATCTTTTTTCTGCAAATATAAATATATTTTTAGGTTAATCTAAAAATATATTTTATTATACACAAAAAGAAATATTAAGCGCACAGATAAATTACGACTAACAGTTAAATAGATTGATTTTTTTAGTACTTTCGTAATAAATTTTTAGACTAATGAAAAAAATAATATGCGCAGTTTGTTTGCTTACCTTATTAATAACAAGCTGTAAAAACGAAACAAAAAACAACGGCAAACTTAATGTCGTTACCACAACCTCAATGATTACAGATTTGGTAAAAAACATTGGAGGTGATGCTATAAATTTAGAAGGATTAATGGGTTCTGGTATAGATCCGCACTTATATAAAGCAAGTGAAGGAGATGTGTCTAAATTGGTTGATGCAGATATTATTTTTTATAATGGTTTACATTTAGAAGGCAAACTTGTAGAAGTTTTTGAGCAGATGAGTAGTGCAACTAAACGACCAATTGCTTTGGCTGATGCATTAGATAAAAAAGGCTTAATTGGGTCTGATTATTTTGCATCAAATTATGATCCTCATGTCTGGTTTGATATTTCATATTTTAAACAATTTGCTCAAAAGGTAACACAAGTCCTTGCTGAACAAGACCCAGAAAATGCTTCAATTTACAAGCAAAATGAAGTCGCTTATTTAAAAGAATTAGACAAATTACAAAATGATGTTGTTGGTGTTGTTGAAGCCTTACCAGCAGAAAAAAGAATCTTAGTTACAGCACACGATGCTTTTAATTATTTTGGTGAAGCTTACCAATTTAAAGTAGTGGGTTTACAAGGTCTTTCTACTGCTACAGAAGCTGGTGTGCAAGACGTACAAAAATTAGCTTCTTTTATAATAGAAAATAAAATTAAAGCCATTTTTGTTGAAAGCTCTGTACCAAGACGTACTATTGAAGCATTGCAAGAAGCTGTAAAATCTAAAGGACATGATGTAACCATTGGTGGTACACTATTTTCTGATGCTTTAGGAAATGAGGGTACAGCAGAGGGTACCTACCTTGGTATGTTTAGATATAACGTAAAAACTATAGTTAGCGCTCTGCAATAATTATGAAAAAAATTGCCGTAAAAATAGACGATTTAACCGTGGCTTATAATTATAAGCCTGTACTTTGGGATATAGATTTAGAAATTCCTGAAGGAGTTTTAATGGCTATTGTTGGCCCAAACGGAGCCGGTAAATCTACACTTATAAAAGCCATTTTAGGTATTTTAAAACCTATTGCTGGTAGTGTAACTATTTATGGCAAACCTTACATAAAACAACGACAATTGGTGGCTTATGTCCCTCAAAAAGGAAGTGTAGATTGGGATTTTCCTACAACGGCATTAGATGTTGTAAAAATGGGAACTTATGGGGGTTTGGGTTGGATAAAAAGACCAGGTCAAAAAGAAAAAAAAGCAGCACTAGAAGCGTTAGAAAAAGTAGGCATGCTTCCGTTTAAAAACAGACAAATAAGTCAGCTATCTGGTGGGCAACAACAACGCATCTTCCTAGCAAGAGCTTTGGTACAAAATGCGTCTATCTATTTTATGGATGAACCATTTCAAGGTGTAGATGCCACTACCGAAATTGCTATTATTAATATTTTAAAAGAACTACGAAAAGCGGGTAAAACAGTCATTGTAGTGCATCACGATTTACAGACTGTACCCGAATATTTTGATTGGGTCACCTTCTTAAACGTGAAAAAAATTGCTACAGGCCCTGTAAAGGATATATTTAATGATGATAATTTAACGAAGACTTATGGTATTAATTATAAGGTGAGTATACAAGAGTAATGGATATCCAAGATTATTTCTCTCTAGTCTTTAGTGATTATACACTTCGTACAATCACACTAGGTACTGCAATTTTAGGTGCCGTTTGCGGTATGCTAGGCAGCTTTGCTGTACTTAGAAAACAGAGTTTGCTTGGTGATGCTATTTCTCATGCTGCGTTACCAGGTATTGCTATTGCTTTTTTAATTACGGGCTCTAAAGACAGCAACACACTCTTAATTGGTGCATTAATTAGTGGGCTAATCGGTACCTTTTGGATTAGAGGCATTGTCACCAAAACGCACTTAAAATCAGACACTGCCCTTGGTTTAATTCTATCCTTATTTTTTGGGTTTGGTATGCTGTTACTTACTTTTATTCAAAAGCAACCCAATGCCAACCAAGCAGGCTTGGATAAATATTTGTTTGGGCAAGCCGCTACTTTAATTGAAAGCGATGTTTGGATGATGGCTATTGTTACGAGTATTTGCTTAATTGTACTGCTAATATTTTGGAAAGAATTTAAGATGCTTTTATTTGATGCAGATTACACCAAAACGCTCGGTTTTAACACTAAATTTATAGATATCTTAATTACCAGTTTTATTGTCTTAGCTATAGTTCTTGGCTTACAAACTGTTGGTGTTGTTTTAATGAGTGCCATGCTTTTAGCACCTGCTGCTGCGGCAAGGCAGTGGACAAACAGTTTGGCGATGATGGTCTTTTTAGCCGCACTATTTGGCGCATTTGCAGGTGTGTTTGGTACTGCTATTAGTGCGAGTGAAAACAACCTTTCTACAGGACCTGTAATTGTGCTTGTAGCAAGTATTTTTGTAGTATTTTCATTTATATTTTCTCCAAGTCGTGGTTTATTGTTTAAACAAATTAGATTTATTAGAAACCGACGCGACTTAGAGTTACATAAAACACTCGCTTTTATGCATCAAATTGCAGAAACTCACGAAGATATTTCGCATCCTCATGCTGTAAAACTTTTAAATAATTTTCAAGGATACACACGGTCAACACTTCAAAAATTAGTAGAAAAAGATTACGTACAAATTAATGGTAATATGTGGAATTTAACCAAAATTGGTTTTAACACAGCCGCAAATTTATATACTAAACAACAAACAGAAGATGAGTAACGCACAACTAGAAATACAACTTATTGCTAGTGTCGTTGCAGCTGCATGCGCTATACCAGGAACGTTTTTAGTCCTCCGTAAAATGGCTATGATAAGCGACGCTATTAGCCATTCTATCTTACCAGGTATTGTTGTTGGTTTTTTTATTACACAAGATTTAAACTCACCGTTACTCATCTTATTAGCTGCACTTACAGGTATTGTTACTGTGGTCTTAGTAGAGTATATTCAAAAAACAGGTTTAGTTAAAGAAGATACAGCTATAGGACTCGTATTTCCTGCTCTTTTTAGTATTGGTGTTATTTTAATTGCTAAAAATGCTAATGATGTACATTTAGATATTGACGCTGTTTTATTAGGCGAATTAGCCTTTGCTCCGTTTGATAGATTAATACTAAACGGAACAGATGTGGGTCCCAAATCGCTTTGGGTGGTTGGTACTATTTTAATAATTACAATTAGCTTATTAATTACTTTTTTTAAAGAATTAAAAGTAAGCACGTTTGATAAAGGTTTGGCGGCATCGCTAGGCTTTTCACCAGCTATTATACATTACGGATTAATGTCTGTTTCGTCAGTTACAACCGTTGGTGCTTTTGATGCTGTTGGTGCTATTTTAGTTGTTGCTTTAATTATTGCACCTGCTGCTGCTGCATATTTACTCACTACAAATTTAAAAAAGATGTTAGTGCTAGCCATTAGTTTTGGCATTTTTAGCGCCATTTTAGGGTATTGGGTTGCGCATTGGTTAGATGCCTCTATTGCTGGTTCTATTACAACTGTTTTAGGGTTGGTGTTTTTATTAGTCTATTTATTTGCACCATCTAAAGGTATTATTGCTGTAACTTATAGAGAAAAACAACAACGCATAGAAGTTTCTCTTCTTACATTTTTACTGCATCTAAAAAATCATGATGAAGTATCCGAACGACACGTAAAACACCTAAACGAGCATATTAATTGGCAAAAAGTACGTTCTAAAAGTGTTCTAGATTTAGCTCAGAAAAATAATATGATTCATATTGATAATCATATAGTTTCGTTGACCAATAAAGGAAATGAATTTACCTCAAAAGCTATTGACTATATTATTACTAACGAAGATTCTCAAATAGAAGACATGAAGGATGATTTCTTTTTGTTTAGAGGGTAGTTTATAATGTTAAAATGATTTTAACTAAAACCTAATACCTACTTAAACCCACGTTCTTTCTGAATATGCTCATAAGACTCTTGCACTTGTCTAAACTTCGCTTCTGCACCTTCTTGGTGTTCTTTACCTAAATGCCCAACCCGGTCTGGATGGTATTTTTTTGCCATAGCGCGGTACGCTTTTTTAACTTGGGTGTCTGAAACAGATTTATCAATTTCAAGAATTTTATAAGCGTTATCACTACTGTTATAAAACATAGCTTTAATACTTTCGTAATCTTTACTACTAATACCTAAATAGCCAGACATGGTATAAATCTGTCGTACTTCATCTTCGGTAACTAAACCATCTGCTTTTGCAATACCAAACAAAAAGTGAATGAGTTGCAAACGCGAAGCATGATCCATCATTTGGCGTATTTGAGTACACACCTGTCGCATAGAAATATTTTGCTTTGTAACTCGCTTAAATAATTCAAAAGCGTTATTAGCACGCTCTTTACCATACATGTTTGTAAACTGCTGACGTACAAAATCTAATTCGCGCTGGTCTTGTTTACCATCTGCTTTTATAATTATAGAGGCTAAAATTAATAAACTCACCTCAAAATCACCAGATTTGGTACGCTCAGGCGCTTTTCTTCCCTGAGTAGAACGTTGACGATAAGGATCTTGCTGACGTCTACCAGTTTGGCGCTCACCAATTAATGGACTACCATTATCACCTAAATTATCAACAAAACTACCTAAAGCTAATCCTATTATTGCCCCTATTGGGCCACCAAAAGACCAACCTAAAGCACCACCTATCCACTTTGCAAAACTCATGTATTATTCTATATTTTATATGACTGTAAACTTAACTCAGTAAAGATACTATTTGTTAGTAGATAAAAATGAATTTTTGTTACTATTGAAAACCAAAATAGCACCATTTAAACTGCCAACTAAATCCGTATGGCTTGGCACTATTTTTCAGTATCTTTGTAATTCAATTTTGATTTAATTAAAACATAAAAAATATGTACCCAGCAGAATTAGTAAAACCAATGCGTGCCGATTTAACCAACGTAGGTTTTGAAGAATTACATACTACAGAAGCTGTAGATAATGCTATTGCAAAAGAAGGCACAACCTTAGTAGTTGTAAATTCGGTTTGTGGTTGTGCAGCAGCGAATGCAAGACCTGGAGCTCGTATGAGTTTAGAGAATGCTAAAAAACCAGACCATATTGTTACTGTTTTTGCAGGTGTAGACAAAGAGGCAGTTGATGCGGCGAGAGCGCACATGATTCCTTTTCCACCAAGCTCGCCATGTATGGCTTTATTTAAAGACGGAGAATTAGTACATATGTTAGAGCGTCACCATATAGAAGGTCGCCCTGCAGAATTAATTTCTGAAAATCTTATGGATGCTTACAACCAGCACTGTTAAGATTATAGAAAATTAAAAAAAATAAAACCACGATTTTCATCGTGGTTTTTTATTTTTATGCCATGCAAAAAGTAATCGCTTATCCTCTTACCGTTATCTATTTAATTTGCTTTGGGTTGTGCTTAGTCATATTTCATCCCATACAATGGTTTTGCCATAAATATATTGGCTACCAAGCACATAAAAAAAGTGTAGATGCCTTACAGTTTTTTTTAATGAGATGCCTCAACCTATTAGGCACCCAAATTTCGTTTTACAATCCGCACCTCTTATCTACAGACCGTCCCTTAATTATTGTGTCTAACCACCAAAGTATGTACGATATATCACCAATTATGTGGTATATGAGAAAACACCATGTAAAATTTGTAGCAAAGAAAGAATTAGGTAAAGGGTTTCCTAGTATTTCACATAATTTAAGACACGGAGGGTCAGTTTTAATAGACCGGAAAAACCCAAGACAAGCCTTACCAGCAATGATGAAATTTGGTGAGTACATAGAAAACACAAATCGTGCTGCCGTAATTTTTCCAGAAGGCACCCGAAGTAAAAATGGGCATCCTAAGACTTTTAGAACAAAAGGACTTGAGGTTTTAATAAAAAAAATACCCTCTGCTTTAATTGTTCCAATTACTGTAAATAATTCTTGGAAAATGTTACGCTACGGAAAATTCCCAATGGGAATAGGAAATCATATTAAATTTACGGTGCATAAACCTCTAGAATTAGCTAACTTTACAGATAAAGCGGAATTACTTAAACACGTTGAACAAACTATTGTAGATTCCATTAAAGTATAATCATTAAAACAGCGTCACAATGTCGTTAAAAAATGTAAGATTAGAAGTTATGCAACATCTCGAAAAAGATGTTGATGCACTTATAGAAAAATACTTAATTCCTATTGAAAATATTTGGCAACCCACAGATTTCTTGCCAGACTCCACAAAAGATTCATTTTACGAAGAAGTAAGAGAAATTAGAGAATTATCTAAAGAATTACCTTATGATTTTTGGGTCGTTTTAGTTGGTGATATGATTACCGAAGAAGCTTTACCAAGTTACGAATCTTGGCTTATGGATGTAGAAGGTATAGACCAAGTAGAGCGTAATGGCTGGTCTAGATGGATACGCCAATGGACAGGTGAAGAAAACAGACATGGTGATGTGCTTAATAAATACTTATACCTTTCTGGTCGTGTAAACATGAAAGAAATTGAAAAAACTACACAACATTTAATCACAGATGGTTTTGATATTGGTACAGATAGAGATCCTTATAAAAACTTTGTTTATACAAGTTTTCAAGAACTAGCAACCTATGTTTCTCATAACCGAGTTGCCAAAATTGCGAAACAAAAAGGAAACAAACAATTAGCTAAAATGTGTAAAATTATCTCGGGAGACGAGATGAGGCACCACCATGCCTATTCAGAATTTGTAGAGCGTATTTTTGCAGTAGATCCTAGCCAAATGATGATGGCTTTTCATGATATGATGAAACGAAAAATTGCTATGCCTGCGCACTTCTTAAGAGAATCTGGAGATAAAATTGGTACTGCTTTTGAAGAATTTTCTAACACAGCACAGCGTATAGGCGTTTACACTTCTAACGATTATGTAGATATTTTACAAAAATTAATAGACCGTTGGGATATTGGTAACATTAAAGGTTTAAATGAAGAAGCTGAAAAAGCTAGAGATTATTTAATGAAGTTACCACCAAGAATGTATCGTTTGTCTGAACGTGTTAAGATTCCTGAAAATTCATTTCAATTTAAATGGGTAGATCCGGCATAATTTTTTATGAAAACATCTGCTTTAATTGAGGCTACAATAGCTTTTGTAAAATCCGAACTTACAAATGCAGAAGGTGGACACGATTGGTTTCATATAGAGCGTGTTTACAAAAACACACTAGTAATTGCTAAACACGAAAACGTAGATATTACAGTAGTTTCTTTAGCGGCATTACTGCATGATATTGCAGACTCTAAATTTAATAATGGAGACGAGACTATAGGCCCAAAAGTAGCAAGCGCATTTTTACTAAAACAAAATGTTGATAGTGAGATTATTGAGCATGTTACGCAGATTATTGAACACATGTCTTTTAAAAATTCATTTGATCTAGACACGTCTTTTTTCTCTAAAGAAATGCATGTTGTACAAGATGCAGACCGCTTAGATGCTATTGGAGCCATCGGTATTGCACGTTGTTTTAATTATGGTGGTTTTAAAAATAGGCCTCTTTACAGTCCTGAAATTAAACCAAACTTAAACATGTCAAAAGCAGAATATAAGGCTGCTAAAGCACCAACACTAAATCATTTCTACGAAAAGTTATTGCTTTTAAAAGACCAAATGCATACCAAAACAGGCAAACGTATTGCTTTAGATAGACATAAGTATATGGAAGGTTTTTTAAAGCAGTTTTATGCTGAATGGGAAGGGCACAAATAAAAGAGAAAATATTTTAAGCAACGCTACAATAACCACACTAAATCATAAAGAAATCTAAACAATTTTTATTTATCGCCTATATCACTTATTTTTAGTACTAAAATTGTCTTACTTCATTAAATATCTAATTTACGCGAGTGTCTTAATTGCCTGTAGTTTTACATGTTTTTCTCAAAACGAAACTAACAATTGGTACTTCGGACAAAAAGCTGGCATAGATTTTAATAGTGGTGAAGCTATACCTTTATTAAACGGACAACTAAATACTGGTGAAGGCTGCGCAAGCATATCTAATGCAAATGGAGAATTACTCTTTTATACAAACGGAGTTACAGTTTATAACAGAAACCACCAAATAATGCCAAATGGCAATGACCTTAACGGTGATTTCTCTAGTACAAATTCTGCTATAATTATACCCCAACCTGGTACACCAAATGTCTATTTCATTTTTACTGCAGACAATGAAGGCCAAGAAAACGGGTTACAATATTCTAAAGTAGATTTAAATTTAAATGCTGGTCTCGGTGATGTCACCAACACTAAAAATGTACCATTACACACACCAATTACAGAAAAATTAACTGCCGTAAAACATGCGACTTTAGATGCCTACTGGGTCGTTAGTCACAAATACGGTAGTGATGAGTTTTTAACCTATGCTGTTACAGAGGAGGGTGTCAATGAAAACCCAATAATTAGTGCAATAGGTTCTTTTTTACCTATTACCTCAGACGGCTTAAATACAACAGGGCAAATAAAAATCTCACCAGATGGCACAAAACTAGCTGTAGCCAGAACTAATGCTAGAAACACACAATTATTTGATTTTAATGCTAGTAACGGCCAAATAACAAATGCAGTTACATTATCAACTTCGTTATTTTCTTATGGAGTAGAATTTTCGTCTAACAGTCGATTTTTATATATAAATGCAGGGTTTTTGTATCAATATGATCTTAACAGCAATAATATTATAAATTCTAGAATAACAATTACTAACCCATCTACTGGTATAGGATCTTTGCAATTAGCATCTAACGAAAAAATTTATTTAGCAGAATGGGACAGTCCGTTTTTACATGTTATTAACGCACCCAACAATTTAGGTGAAGCCTGCGATTATCAATTACAAGCTGTAGAATTAAACGGTAGAATTTCTAAATTAGGACTACCACCATTTATACAATCCTTTTTCCTTATTGGGTTTCAAGTCAATAATTTGTGCGCATCTGTTGCTACCGAGTTTAACATAAACTTATCTGAACCAGCAGATAGTATAACTTGGAACTTTGGCGACGGCAGCACATCTACAGAAGAAAATCCTTTACACACCTACAGTACAGCAGGCACTTATAACGTTACTTTAACGGTTACAATAGGCACAGATACTTCAGTAGAAACACAAACTGTAACCATATTTGCACAACCAAGCGTAACACCAATAGTAGAATTAAGACAATGCGATACAGACTTAGACGGCTTTAGTGCATTTAATCTTAACGAAGTTATTTCAGAACTTACAAATAATGCAACAAATGAAACCATTACCTTTTATGAGTCTGAAATAGACGCTAATACCAAAACTAATGCTCTTTCTAACAGTACAAATTATAGTAATGAAACTGTAAGTTCTGATGTGGCTTGGGCACGGATAGAAAATTCTAGTGGCTGTTTTGCAACCGCTCAAATTAATTTAGAAGTATCAACAACACAAATACCAAGTACATTTGAACGTGTATTTTACCAATGTGATAACGGACTCGACAACTCAGATGGTATTGCAACATTTAACTTTAGTTCAGCAGTTTCAGAAATACAAGGATTGTTTCCTACAGGGCAACAATTAATTATAAACTTCTATACTAATGAAGCAGATGCGCTTGCAGAAATTAATCCAATTATTAATATTTCAAGTTATGAAAATACAACAGCACCAAATAGCCAAACATTATATGTTAGAGTAGATAGCCTTACTAACAATGATTGCCTAAGCTTAGGGCCTTATATTACATTAAATGTTGAACCTTTACCAGAGCTAAATATAATGCCAGATGCAGTAACAATTTGCGAAGGTAGCTCAGTTGCCTTGGTTGCAGAACAAGGGTATGATTTTTATACGTGGTCTACAGGTGAAACTACAAGAATAATAACAGTAAACGAAGCTGGTTTATACACGGTTACAGTTGCTAATATCTATAATGATGAATTGGTTTGTAGTACAGATAAAACCATTACAGTTACAGCATCTAATGTGGCCGTTATCACAGCAATTGAAACTGCAGATTGGTCGCAAAGCAATAATGTTATTTCTATTTTTGTTGAAGGATCTGGTGATTACGAATACGCTTTAAATGGTTTTAATTACCAAAATAGTAATGTGTTTTCTGATTTAGATATAAACGAATATACCGTTTATGTTAGAGATAAAAACGGCTGTGGAGTTGTAAATGACGATGTGTATTTACTGTATTATCCAAAATATTTCACACCAAATGGAGATGGTGTAAACGAATTTTGGCAACTTATTAATGCCGCTAAGGAGCCACTTAATACTGTTTACATTTATAACCGTTATGGTAAACTTATTACACAATTAAGATCTAATGACTTTGGTTGGGATGGCATGTATAGCGGAAACAGACTGCCCTCTAGTGATTATTGGTTTGTGTTAAAACGACAAAATGGCAAAACATACACGGGTCATTTTACTTTAAAGCGTTAAGTATTAAAAGTGCTTTTTAAATAAAGGCACGTCTAAAAACAAAAAAAGTGTGATTTTGATATATTTCAAAATCACACTTTTTTAAATTTACAAAAAACTAATTAATCTCTATATGTATAAGCAACAGAGTAGATGTTAGTTTCTGTTTCTGGCTCACCATTAAAATCTTCGTCATAACTTGTCCCTGTAACTGTACCAGATGTAGGGTAGTTAACATCATTATACACATAGTCAGCATTAATTTCGAACACTAAATTTGCGTTATTATCTCTGTAAGTTATGCCAGTAATATTATTTAAAGGAAATAATAAACGCGCTTGCACAGCTTCTTCACTAGACATATTTACCGTTAAAATTAAATCTACATTATCTAAAACATCTATTACACCTGCAGCATCTAAGGTATAGAAATAAGGATTAGGATTGGCATCATAAGAAATTTCTGCAGTATACTCTACCTCTGTTTCAGTATCTGTAAGAAAATCATATTCATATTCTATAAACGAAATTATTTTAGGGTTTCCATTAGCATCATACTCTGTTACTTCACCAGTCTCAAAAGCATTATAAGGAGATTCGTAAAGCTCTTCTACATTTAAGTTATCACCATCACCAGTAACATTTGTTAATTCATTATTACTATATACAAAAAGGCTACTTTCAGTACCATCTGTAATACTAGATACTCTATCGTTAGCATCATAATTAACAGTTATTAAAGTGTTTTCTGAGTTATCTTGTGCAGATATTACAGAAACAGTTTCTATATATTTTGCAATAGCGTCTGGATTTGCACCATCAAACTCATCTGATGTAGAATCATTACAGCTTGCTAATACTAATAAAAGGCAGAAAAGGAAAGGAAATTTTAATTTCATAAGTTAAGTTTTAAATTATTTTTCAATCGCAAATATAACTCATAATTTTACCCGTCAAAATACTCAGCTACTAAATTTAAAAGCTAAATATCTATCTTTAAATTAAATAGAAATAAACGTTATAATTCTTAATTTTCTTTAGCAACTTCTAAAGCTGTTAATTTATATTCAATAATAGACATTTCTTCACCAAAATGAATAATCTCGTCTGCAGTTAAATTTGTTCTATTATTTACAGTATCTAAAATTTCTTGACCTTTTTTAGTGTAATACGCTATTGTAATTTCTATACTATCTGTCATAATAATTCATTATTAAAACAGAAATGTAATTAAAATAATTAGGAGTAGGCTTATTTACACATTTATAGGAGACTAAATTATAAATACTCAAAAAGTTAGGACTAAAAAATTAAACATTCGCTTTTTTAAATACCCTTTTTTACACTTTTAATTATTAGAATTATCCTTTACTTATGAATTACACCGAAGTAATTGGTATTTTTATCAATATACTTTACCTCTATAGAAGAAATCTGTAAGAAAAATATATATTACATAGCACTTATAATTTTTTTAAAATCCTTAGCGTTGATGTTTTTTAAAGTTTTTAAAAATCTAACATTTGTAAATTCTTATATTTTCATGCTCGTTATTTTAATGGGTACGACTTCATTATATGCCCAAACATTACTTTTTGATGGGACACCTGTTAGCGATCTCGGAAATCTTAATAATATTGGTAAAGCCAATACCAGCAGAAATATTGCCATAGATAATGTTGGAAATATTTTTGTTGTATTTACAGGAAGTGAAGGTATAAGAGTCGCAAAAAGCACAGACAGAGGTGCTAGTTTTTTACCTAGTGTAATAGTATCTGGTGCAACACTAAACATTGAACCCGAAATAATTATAAATAGTCAGGGCACTATTTTTATTGCTTGGGTAGAAAATAACGATATTAGACTAAGTAAAAGTGTAGACCAAGGCTTAAGCTTTTCTGCCGCACTTGTTGTAGGCCCAATTACATTATCTCAAGTTGTACCAGAAAATATTGAAACTGTTCACATGGCTACTTTTGGTAATAACATATATATTTCAGAGCGGTCTGGTGCAACTATATACTCTAATACCAATAATGGTGATGGGCCATTTACCAATGTGAGTTTACCCAATTTTGCATTTTCAGATATATTTACAGACCAAAATGGTGTGGTTTATGCACCAAGAGATAATCCTGTTTTAGAGCTTTATAATAGTACCAATAGTGCACAAGTTTTTAATGAAATTTTACTTTCAACGTTTCCACAAGTATTTTTTTCTAGCTACACACTAAGCGATGGTCCTTGTGGTACATTTATCTTTGTTGCTGGCTCTGGTGCTACAGGTTACAAAATAGACGTTTCTAATGGTAATACAGAAGCCATTACTTTTGGAAATAGTGATGTAACAAGCCATGCAAGAACACTCTTTGCTGACAACCAAGGTACAATTATAGATGGCTACAAAAACAATCTAAGTCAGTTAGTTATAAGCGTAAGTTTTGACCAAGGTGGTAATTTTAATGCACCCATTGTAATATCTAATGGAGATAGCCACAACATTGATAGAAACACTACTTTTAACGACATTGTGGTTGCCTACAGTCAAAACGGACAAGTATTTGTCACAGTTTATACCGATTTATTAAAAGGTATTGAAATTATTGAACCAACACCACCAATAGATATTTGCTCTGGTACCTCGTTTGATTTGCCTTTTACACTAACAGGCGCCTTTGGTCCAAATACAGTATTCTCCGCAATCTTAAGTGATGCTTCTGGTAATTTTGCAAACAGCACTAATGTTGGCGAGCTTATTACCGATACAGATGGGACAATAAATGTTACTTTACCGCAACTCTTATCACCAAGTAACAACTACAGGTTACTTATTGAGTCGCTCGCAGATTGCACTCAAAGCCAACCCATTACTATTAGTATAGGTAATATAGATATTGTACAGCCAACGGATATTGCGAAATGCCAAGATGAAAATGGTATGGCAGAATTTAATTTAACCTCACAAATAGATACAATACTTAATGGTTTAACAAACGTAGATATTACATTTTACACAAATGAAGCAGATGCTAATAACGCTATAAATGCTATTACAGATACTACTAATTATACTAGTGTCAGCACTACAATTTGGGTTAGGGCACAAAGTCAAAATTCTAGTGTTTGTTATGGTATTGTTAGTTTTAATATAGATGCTTTAGCAGCACCAAATGTTGCTGAACTTATTACATTAGAGCAGTGCGATACAGACCAAGATGGCATTACAAGCTTTAACCTTACAGAAGCAAACGCTATCATTACAAACGATACCAGTTTTACAATTACTTATTACACCACAAATGTTGCGGCTGAAACCAACATGGTAGCTAATCAAATAACAGCAATTACAAACTACCAAAACCCAACAGCATTAAACAGTAGTGTTTTCGCACGCGTTGCGTCTGCTACAGGCTGTTTTTCTATTGTACAAGTGAATTTAATTGTTGAAGCTACGCAAATTCCTCAAAACTTTGAAGTAGTCTATGAGTCTTGCGATGATATAAGTTTTGGTTCTAACACAGATGGTATTAGTACGTTTAACTTTAGTGATGCTACAGCACAAATTGAAGCTTTATTTCCTTTAGGGCAAACGCTAGAAACTACATTTTACATAACAGAAAATGATGCGCTTCAAGAGTTAAACGCTATAACAAATATTACAGATTTTAGAAATGAATTATCCCCAAATAGCCAGACTATATGGGTGCGCGTAGATAATGCAAATAGTAATGGATGTGTAGGCCTAGGGCCTCATATTACATTAAATGTTTTAGATGTACCTGTAAACAACCCGATCTCAAATTACCAATTATGTAGTGACAATGGCTCTGCTGTGTTTAATTTAACCTCTAAAGACACAGAGGTTATTGGCAACCAAACTGAAGCCCTACTTATAACCTATCACGAAACACTTTTAGATGCTCAAAACAACATTTCTATTACTAACCCTAGCAACTACACAAGCACAGGACAAACCATATTTGTAAGGGCTACAAACGACATAAATGGTAATGGTATTGCAGACCCAGACGAATGTTTTAATGCTATTAATATGCAATTTAACTTGGTAATAGATATGTTACCAATATTAGTGTCACCAGATGCTATTGAGGTTTGCAGTGCGCAAGTAAATACCGTCTATGACTTAACAGTAAACACAAATCAAATCACAAACGGAAATACCGACGTAACGCTTAGTTACTTTGAAACGCAAAATGATGTTGATACAAATAATCCTATACAAAATCCCAATACATATCTAAACACCCAATTAAATAGAACACTAATAATTGTAGCTACAAATACCAATGGTTGTCAATCGTTTGAGCAATTAGAATTAAATACAACATTGTTTGATAATTTTAATTTTAACCCACTACCTATTGAAGAATGTGAAGTAGATATTGATGGCCTTGATAATTTTGACTTAACGCGTGTAGAACCCGATATTCTAAACTTACTAGATACTAGTATTATAAATAATCTTAATGCAGATAATTATATATTTACCTATTACGAGTTAGAAAGCAATGCTAATTTAGTACCTGAAGACCTATCTACTTCAATTATAAATCCTTTAGCTTTTGTAAATACGATATCTGGAACACAAACTATTTATGTTCGTATTAGTAGAATTAACGGAAACAATTTACAGTGTTTTGCTGTAATACCTGTTACGCTAATTGTAAATAGTGTTGCACCAATAGCTATTGAAAATCAATATGTTATTTGTTTATCTAACACTAATAGCGTTATACCTAACGTAACACCAACACTTTTACAAAACCCGCCAATAGACACACAACTTAATTCTGCTGAATACACTTTTCAATGGTACACTGGTACAGATCAAGAGGTTATTAGCAACCCAATTAATAATACACTCATCGGCGAAACGCAACCAACATTTAGCCCAACCGCACCTGGTACATATACTGTAATAGCTACAAATACTAGCACGGGTTGCACCCTTTCTGGAAGCACACTAGTAATTGCATCATATCCACCAGAAAGTATAACCTTAGAGTTGTTAAGTACTGTATTTGCCAATATAAATACTTTAGAAGTGAACGTTATAGGTAATGGCGACTACAGTTATAGCTTAGATAATGGACAATGGCAAAGTTCACCATTGTTTAATAATGTATCTGGCGGTGAGCATGAAGTTAGAGTTAGAGATATTTATAATTGCAACACTCTTTTTATGGTAAAAACAATAATAGATTATCCGCTGTTTTTTACCCCTAACGCTGACGGAAATCATGATACTTGGAATATTACAAGCTTAACCAATCAACCAGATGCTAAAATCTACATCTTTGACCGCTATGGTAAACTATTAAAAGAAATAAATCCGTTTGGGTTGGGCTGGGATGGTATTTATAATGGCAATAGAATGCCATCTAGTGATTATTGGTTTACAGTTGAATATACAGAACCTTTAGATAACACAAAACGTATTTTTAAGGCGCACTTTACGCTTAAACGATAATTATTATTAATGCTGTACCACTAACTTTAATTCACTTCTATATTTAGAGGCACTTTTACCTGTAAATTCTTTAAACAATTTATTAAAGTGCGAAAAACTGTTAAAACCACACTCAAAACTTATATCTGTAATACTCATTTGGCTTTCAGACAGAAGCTTAGTGGCATGCACCACTCTATATTCATTAACTAGTTTTGTAAACGTTTTGCCTGTTACTTTTTTAAAATAACGACAAAAGGCAGGCACAGTCATACTAACCTTATCAGCAATTTCATCTAAACTAATATGAGCTTGAAAGTTCTCATTAATATGTTTAAATATAAGATCTACTTTAGTACTATCTTGTGGTTCGGTTTCAAAAGCAAAACCATCTGCATTTAAAATGGTATAATCTTCTGCTTTGGCTAAGCCATGTAAAATTTCTAATAATACTAATATTTTTTTGAAGCCTTCTTTTTCTGGTAGCTTTTCAATCTTCTTTCCTATTTTAGATTTAGTCTTTACACCAAATAAAATACCATTTTTAGCACGTTCAAAAAGGGTATTAATACCTTCCATTTCAGGAACATTAAAAAACTGTTCGCCTAAAAATTGTGGTAAAAACTGAACTATAGTTTCAGAGCCATTAATGGTAAGTCTATCTATAAAACCATTGTGCGGTAAGTTAGCACCTAGCAGTAGAAGTTGACTATTATTAAAATAAGATAAATGGTTACCAATATGGCGCTTGCCTTTTCCTTTATTTACGTAAACCAATTCAATTTCAGGATGAAAATGCCAAAACGGTTTTACCTCACCTCTGTAAGCATCTATGTTGTGTTTTCTAACTAACATAGAGCTTCCAAACTCTGGATTTATCTTTTCTAATGTGGGTTTTCTAGATTTCATAATTAATTACACTTACAAAGTTATAAGTAATGAAAATAAATTTCTATACACAATTACCAAAAAACTAGTCTAAATTAACTTATTAAATATATAAATAAATATATAGAGTTAATTTTGAACATAAATATGACAAAATTGATGTTTTATAAATTCTAAATGCACCCTAACTTTGTAATGTAAATTAATAGTAAAAAGTATGAAAGCGACAGTCAAAAAACTCGTAGTAATAGCAATGATTTTAATATCTTACGTAAATTATGCTACTGAAACATTGAGTAATTCACCTAAGTTTTATAATGTTATTAAAGGTCATTATATTTCTGTAACTGATAATTTTGGGGAAGTAATTTACAACGGTCTTATTAAACAAACCGGAAATCTAACCACCCTATTTGACTTTACTAGATTAAAAAATGGAAACTATACCGTAGAAATTAATAAAGACTTTGAAATTGAAATTAATACAATTGTAGTTAATAATGGAACAGTATTGCTTTTAGACGATTCTACAAAGAAAATTTTTAAACCTGTTTTTAGAATTGAAAACAGTAAAGTTTTAATTTCTAAACTTGCTTTAGATAGTAACCAAATGACTGTAGAGCTATACTATGGTGAAACATTAATTTACACTGATAATATTGAAGGAGCAGACATCTTAAACAGAGTATACCAACTCGATAATTCACTTAAAGGAAGTTATAGTGCTATTATTAGAACTAATAGTAGGGTATATATCGAAAATTTTAGAATATAAATTGTTGTTTATATATTAGTTTTATTTGCAAAAAAGTGGGTTTAGAGAGCCCACTTTTTTTTTATTAAATAATCTAATAATACTGATATATCAAATATCTTAAAACACTCAATATAATGTGGAAAATATATAAAATACAGTCGCTAATTATGGGGCCATTTCTTATAGTGGCATTCCTAATTTTAACGCCTATTTATTACATATATAAGTTTGTAAATAAAGCTTGTTTTAAGTAATTACGCCATACAAATTATATTACTTACCAGAAAACTCAGCCTTACGTTTTTCTAAAAAAGCAGTAGTCCCTTCCTTAAAATCTTCTGTACCAAAGCATTTACCAAACTGTTTTATCTCAACTTGGTAACCATCTTTACCATCTATATAATTAGCATTAATAGCTTTTATGGCTTTGGCAATAGCTACCGAAGAGTTACGCATAATTTTACCCGCAATTTTTTGGCAAAGTGGCATTAATTCCTCTAGCCCAACCACATGGTTTACTAAACCGTAACTCAACGCTGTATCAGCGTCTATCATACCTGCAGTCATTACCATTTCCATAGCTCTGCCTTTACCCACTAATTGCGGTAAACGTTGCGTGCCACCATAACCAGGAATAACACCTAAAGAAACTTCTGGCAATCCCATTTTAGCATTGGTACTTGCCAATCTAAAATGACACGCCATTGCCAATTCTAAACCACCACCAAGTGCAAAACCATTAACCGCAGCAATTACTGGAGTGCCTAATTTTTCAACAAAATCGAATAAAATTTTCTGTCCTTGGGCTGCTAGCTTACCACCTTCATCTATACCAAAATGAGCAAATTCACTAATATCGGCACCTGCAACAAACGCTTTTTCTCCACTACCTGTTATAATAATAACCTTAGTATTGGCATCTGCATCTGCAGCATCAAAAGCACTATGCAATTCATTAATTGTATCTTTATTTAATGCATTTAATTTCTTTGGTCTATTAATGGTAATTGTTGTAATACCATTTAAAAAGTCTGATACTATATTCTCGTAATTCATTAAAATTTGGTTTTATTCTGAAATTAAATTAACACGTTTTGCATTTTGATAAAATTCGTTACTTCGGGTAAATTTTTTGACTGAAATGATGAAATTTGTATCGAAAAGCAAAATTTAAATTTTTATAATAGTTCTCAATACTATTTTTAGTACCTCAAAATCACTCGAACTAACGTTCTTTTTATATTTTAGTAGAAAATGCACAACGTAATTTACGTATTAATTACTAACGTTTTTATTCCGTAACTGAACTCCAATTTTCACCTATTTTTATTCTGTGAATTTGCATATCAGAAACTCCAAAACGTTTTGCAATCATGTTCATTCTATTATTACTATTTTTTAATTGACGTTTTATAATTTTTACTTTTCCTTCATTCAATTTTCCAATATTTTTGCTTCGCTTTTTAACAACTTCGGCCCAATTGGGATGGTTAAATTGATGAAGTTCTTTTTCTCGTTTAGTTGCCCATTTTAAGTTTTCAATTCGGTTGTCTGTTTTATCATAGTTTAAGTGAATAACACAAATTCCGTTATTTTTTTCAAGAAAATGTTCGGCAACAAGTTTATGAACGTATCTGCTGGTCTGCTTTCCATTCTTTTTTTGTTTCACAGGTAAATTTTGATATCCGTTTATAAAATATTCTTTTACAATAAATTCTTCGTCTGTTTTACAGTTTATTAATCTACCGTAATTTGATATTTTAAACTTCTCTTTTTCAGAAATTTTGTCATCAAACTTAACCTCTTTCCATTTTTCATTCCAATAATTTCGTATCATTTTTCGGTATTTATCTTAGATATTGGGGATGAATCTAAAGTAACTTTAGTTTGTTACTATTTATTCTTTTGGAAAAGCAACTGTAAACGTTGTTCCTTTTCCTAGTTGCGATGTAAAGGTAATACTTCCATTATAAGTTTCTACAATATTTTTTACCATGGCCAAACCTAGTCCCATACCACTAGATTTGGTGGTAAATTTTGGTTCAAATATTTTAGATTTTGTATCATCAGCTATACCAAAACCATTGTCCTCTACCGTAATCATAACACTATCTTGTTGTGCAAATACACGTACGTGTATTTTTGGGTCTCTAGTGTCTAGAGCTATTGCCTGTATACTGTTTTTAACCAAATTGGTGACCACTCTAATTAATTGTGTTCTATCAAATTTGGCTATAATAGTTTCAGACTCTGGATTAAATGTTATGTAATGCTCATTAAAAATATCTAAGGCTAACTTTACAATATGTACCACGTTTAGCTCTTCACTTTTTTGTGCTGGCATTTTAGCAAAATTAGAAAATGCCGACGCAATAGAACTCATCGTATCTATTTGCTGTATTAATGTATTACTGTATTCTTCTACTTTTTGATGTATATTTTCATCTTCAGGATTAAACTTACGTTGAAAACTCTGCACGCTCAAACGCATAGGCGTTAACGGATTTTTAATCTCGTGTGCTACTTGTTTTGCCATTTCTCTCCAAGCTTGTTCGCGCTCACTAGTGGCAAGTTTAACGGCACTTGCTTCTAACTCATCAATCATACTATTATATGAGTTTACCAATGTTTCAATTTCTTCACTAGACGATTCTATCTGAATTTTTTTATTGCGTTTTTCTAATCGTATTTCATTCATTTTATCACTAATAGTTTTAAGTGATCTTGTTATGAATTTTGAGATAAAATACGCAAAGATAATAGCAACAATAATCATTACTAAATAAGCATAGCCTAGTCGTAGCAGAAATTCTTTTAACTCTCTATTTAAAAAATCATCGTTCTCTAAATAAGGTAAGTTTAGAATTGCTAGTGTCTTAAATTTTTCATCGGTAATGTAAGTGTAAGATGACTGAAACGTTTGTCCGTTCTCTTCATTTTTTACAACATAACGGTGCTCTGCAGTATTTGCTAATACATTAAGTACCTCAGCGTCTAAACATATTTCAGTAGAATCTCTCTGCAACGATCTTTTAGAACTTTTAAGTAATTGGCCTTCTAAATCGTAAAGGTTAATTTGAAGATTATGAATAGCATCTATATCAAAAATTTCCTTTTTAAAAATAAGTGGAATATTCTTAGTCGTTACGGGATAAGTTGTTTCTTTAAGTGCAAAATTAATACTACTTCTAATGGCTTTTTCTTTACGTTCTAAACGGTCTCTGTGGTAATCTTTTGCTTCTTCGTTGTATTGATAAATGGTAACTGCAGCAATTAAAACAGACGCCAGTAATACCAGCAGTATCATGGCTACAAATATTCTTGCTCTTAAGGACAGTCTTTTTATTTTCATAGAATTGCCCGAGGATTCGGGTAGCAGTTACAGCTGTAATTTTAGATTTAAATATAACAATAATCAAGCCAACACTAAGCTTCAGAATTTTTGGATCTTATATGCTTATAAAGTTTGAAACCAAGCATTATTAGAATGCCCAACACAACGATACCGACCACACCAAAAATCCAATTTATAGAATTTTTTAATATCACTAAAAAAACTACAGCGAATAAAATAAAGGTGGCTCCCTCATTCCAAATTCGCATAAAATTAGACGTTACTTTTATCTCATCCTTCTGAAGCTGTTTGTAATATATATGTGTTTTGTATTGATATAAATAGAGTAGTAAAACGAAACTAAGCTTTACATGCATCCAACTTTGTTCTAGCCAAATTGGATTTAATATTATTAGCCAAACTGCAAAAATAGTAGCCAATACCGATGACGGCCAAGTAATGATAAACCATAAGCGCTTAGCCATTAATTTTAATTGCTCACCTAATATTTCTCTGTCTGGAGACGGTTTGTAAAAGGCTTCTATTTGATATACAAACAGTCTGGGTATGTAAAATAAACCTGCAAACCATGTGACAACAAATATTAAATGTAGTGATTTTATGTAGTTATAATATTCCATTTTATTCTTGCGAAAGCAGTAATCTCATCCTGACTCGCTTTTAATAATTAAAAACAAAAATAATCTTTTATTCATTTTGCCTTATTGCAAAACGCATCAAAATAAAAGCAATAAATTTCTCAAAGCTTCATTTTCAAAATTCCTTAAATGACTCTAATTCTCAACAAATAAATAATTTAACTGCTTTGCATTAAAGGCAGTATTAAATGCTTTTACCTCATCATTTAAAATGGTATTAAAAGCAGTCAATTGTTTCTCTATTTGTGCCGCTAATTCATTTTTTACTGCAATATCTTGCGCTGTTGGCGCAAAATCTCCCATACTCACCAATGCATTAAGATGCCCTAATTTATTAGTTAATCGAATTGGAAAATTTAAAGGATCTTGCCCACTTCTATTTTTAGTTTGGTACAATTCTTTTTCAATAGCAGATAATTGATCTTCTAAACCTTTAGCTTTTTCTACTAACTCCTTTACGCTATCATCGTCTTTATACTGTTTTTGAAACGCAGCTAATTGCTTGTTAACCGCACGTATCTTCTTAATAGACTGGTGCGCATCATCCATAATTCTATTTACATCTTGTATGAATACAAACTGCTTTTGCATGTCTGCCAACGTACTTTCTGCTCTGGGATCTGCCAAAATTGTAAATGGCTGCGTTGTCTCATTTCCATTCACATTTAAGCTTACTTTATAAGTTCCTGGTGTTGCTCTCGGGCCTTCTAAACTTGCCCACCATAAAATCATACCTGGTAGACGTTCTGCACCATCATAAGTCATGTTCCAAACAAATTGATTAGCACCTTTCTTTACGGTTAGTTTATTCTTTTTGTCTGAAGTAGAAAATGTCTTAATTGTATCACCTTTAGTATCAAAATAGGTTAGAGATACCTTGTCGTCATCGTTAAAATCTTTTAAATTAAAGTAGGTCATTACACCATTAGGGTGATTGGTACCGTTGGTCTTACTACCTGTTCTACTGCCACCTCGCATTCTATAAGTATCTTTAGGTTTAAAAAGTATAGTTTTACTTAAATCTACATCATACAATTGATGTATTACAGACAAATCATCAATCATCCAAAGGCTTCTTCCTTGAGTTGCTACAATGAGATTATTGTCTTTAATCGTTAAATCTGTAATAGGCACAATTGGTAAATTCAACTGAAACGGTTTCCAATCTTTACCATCATTAAACGATATATACATGCCTGTTTCTGTACCAGCATACAACAACCCTTTTCGTTTTGGATCTTCTCTAAGCACTCTTGTAAAGTGTTCTTCGTGAATACCATTGGTGATTTTCGTCCAACTCTTTCCGTAATTTGTGGTTTTGTATAAGTAAGGTGCAAAATCGCCAGTTTTGTATTTTGTTCCGGCAACATAACAGGTACCTTCATCAAACGCACTTGGTTCAATACTGTTAATCATCATCCATTCTGGCATGCCCTTAGGGGTAACATCGGTCCACGTTTTTCCTCCATCTTGAGTAACATTAATTAAACCATCATCACTACCTACCCAAAGTAAGCCTTCTTTTAAAGGTGATTCATTAGCCGCAAAAATGGTGCAGTAATATTCTACTGACGTATTATCTTGTGTGATAGGTCCGCCTGATGATTTTAATTTTTCAGGATCATTTCGCGTTAAATCCGGACTGATAATATCCCAAGATTGGCCTTCATTTTCAGTAACATGCACATGCTGCGAAAAGGTATATAATCGGTTGGGATTGTGTCGAGAAAATATAATTGGAAAATTCCATTGAAAGCGGTATTTCATTCCTTCTGCTCCATGGCCCATTGGGTTGTCTGGCCAAACATTAATCGCTCTAACGGTTCCTGTTTTGTGATTTTTTCGCGTTAAAAAGCCGTCGTAACTTCCGCCATATACAATATCGTTATCTTTAGGGTCTACAGCAATATGGGCAGATTCTCCACCTGCTGTAGGTTCCCAATCGTCTTCTGTAATGGCGCTTCCGTCGGTTCTGTGCGGAATTCTAATGGTTGAATTATCTTGTTGTGCTACATAAATGCGGTACGGAAACGCATTATCTGTGGTTACTCTATAAAACTGTGAAGTGGGTTGGTTGTAATACGTACTCCATGTTTCGCCTCCATCGTAAGTGACTTGCGCACCACCATCATCTCCAATAATCATGCGTTTAGGGTCTTCTGGTGCAATCCATAAATCGTGATGGTCACCATGGGGTGCGTTGTAGGTATTAAAGTTTTTACCACCATCGGTACTTTTATGGTAACGTACATTTAATACATAAACGGTATTGACATCTTCCGTATCTGCATAAAGCCGTGTGTAATACCAAGCCCGTTGGCGCAATTTGCGTTCGCTATTGACTTGTGTCCATGTGTCGCCACCATCATCACTTCTATACAAACCACCTTTGTCCTTATTTTCAATAATAGACCAAACGCGTTGGCTATTTTGTGGAGATACTGTGACACCAATAATTCCTAAAGTCCCTTCTGGAAAGCCTTTGTTGGTTGAGATTTCTGTCCACGTTTCTCCACTATCTGTACTTTTCCAAAGTGCAGAACCTTCGCCACCAGAATTTAAACTGTACGGAGTTCTGTTAATTCTCCAAGTTGAGGCATACAACACTCTTGGGTTGGTTGGATCCATAATTAAATCGACAACACCAGCATGTGCGTTAGAAAATAATGTTTTCTTCCACGTTTTTCCTCCGTCAATACTTTTATACACTCCACGTTCTTCTGTGGGCTTGTAAAGATTACCCATAACACCTGCGTAAACAATATTATGATTGGTTGGATGCACCGCAATACGTGGCACATGTCGTGAATTTTTTAATCCTGAAGCTTTCCATGTTTTACCAGCGTCTTCACTTTTCCAAATACCATAGCCTGAAGATACATTTCCTCTTACGGTTTTTTCACCACCACCTACATAAATCACGTTAGGATCGCTTTTAGAAACGGTTATGGCACCAATACTTCCGCCAAAAAAGCCATCTGAAATATTTTCCCATTGGCGACCTCCGTTGGTTGTTTTCCAAATACCACCTCCTGTGGCTCCAAAATAATATAAGTTGGGTTGATTTGGCACTCCGGTTACTGCAGCACTTCGTCCACCTCTAAAAGGTCCCAAAAGGCGATACTCCAAGGCATCGTAATCGGATTCTTGAAAATTTTGTGATTGAAGATTTAAGCTTAAAAAAGAGAATAGTAAAACTGAAACAATGGATAATGATTTCATATTGAAAAGTGGTTGGTTAATCAATCTTAAAATTACGGATTATATCTTATTTATCTGCTTTCGGCAATAAATTTAACTTTACCTCACGATGTAAAAAGTAAGCTGTTACCACTGTTGAGAGTACATCTGAAATTGGAAATGCAATCCAAATGCCTAATTCCCCAAAATATAAAGGTAAAATGTACATCAACGGAATAAAGAAAATGGCTTGTCTTGTCAGTGTTAATATAAGTGCTGGCAACGCTTTACCAACGGCTTGAAAATAGGCAGCACCAATTAATTGTAAGGCCAAAATTGGTACAGCTGCAAAAGCTAGTCGCATATTGTTTGGCGTCATATTTATGACATTGACATCTGTTGTAAACCATTTGGTAATAACTTCAGGAAACAGCATTAGACTCACAAATACAATCGTTGCTAAAATACTGGCATATTTAATGGCTGTAAATATGGATTCTTTAACGCGTTCATATTGATTTGACCCATAGTTATAACCTGCAATAGGAATAAAACCTTGTGTGATGCCATAAATAGGAAATAATGCAAACATGCTCAATCTCCCAATAATAGCATAAGCGGTTACAGACGTTTCACCTCCAAAATTAAAAAGTGCATTGTTGACTAATAAAAACGTTACGCTAACCACCGCTTGTCTGGTTAATGTTACAAAACCTAACGATCCAATTTCTGAAACAATAGTTTTATCTAATGCAAAATGAGAACTGTTGATTTTTAATTCTGAATTTTTAGATAAAAAATACCAAAATATAAATACAAACGACACAATATAAGAACCTGTTGTGGCCCAAGCCGCTCCTGCCATTCCGTAATCAAGAACATTAATAAATAGATAATCTAATACCAGATTCCCAACAGACGGAATCATCATGGCATACATGGCAAATTTTGGCTTTCCTTCTGCTCTAATAACGGTGTTTCCCATCATTACGAAGCCTAAAACAGGAACACCATAAAGAATGATTTCGTAGTAAATTTTTGCAGGCTCAAAGATGTTGCCCTTTCCACCAAAAGCAGGAATTAAAGTATCTACAAAATACAATCCAAATATGGCGAATGACACGGTGAATAAAAACGTTAGTGTCAATTGATTTCCAAACGTTTTAAGCGCTTTTACTTTATTATCAGCACCTAAGGCTCGCGATATGATGGAAGAACCTCCAATGCCAATGGCCATACCCAAAGCCGCAATAAAAAACGACACAGGCAATACCACGTTTATGGCTGCTATGGCTGTAGACCCAATCCAATTACCAACAAAAATTGTATCAACTAAAATATTAAGAGACATCACCAAAATACCAATAGATGCTGGTACGGCTTGTTTAATCAGTAATTTACCGATAGGTTCAGTGCCTAAATCTTGAGATGCAATTTTTGCCATTAAGCCGTTACTGATGCTTCAGTATGCGCCCATTCTTCAACAATGTTAGTAAGTACTTGTGCAAAATCTTCACGCTCATTAAGACATGGAATCACTGTAAATTCCTTGCCTCCTACTTCGTGAAAAATTTCTTCGCCTTCCATCGCAATTTCTTCCAAAGTCTCTAAACAATCGCTAACAAAAGCTGGAGTTACAATCGCCATTTTTTTAGTTCCTGCTTTACCCATTTTTTCAATAGTTCGGTCCGTGTACGGAGTTAACCATGGATCAAAACCTAATCGCGATTGAAACGTTGTAGAATACGTTCCGTTTTTTAAACCTAGTTTTTTGGCCACATTTACTGTGGTAATTTCGCATTGGTGACGGTAACAAAACTCATGTTGCTCACTGCCTTTTTTGAAACAACATTTGCCATCCATTTTACAATTACCTTTAGTGACATCACTTTTACGAATATGACGCTCTGGTACGCCATGGTAACTAAACAGCACGTGTTCATAATCTAAAGTATCTAAAACTTCACCTATACTTTTAGATAACACATTGATGTAATCTTCGCGCTTATAAAATGCTGGTGTACGCGTAATCGTTACATTAGGAAAATGTGCTGTCACCAACTCGTCAATTTTTACATCAATAGTTTCAGTGGTTGCCATCGCAAATTGCGGATATAAGGGAATCGTTTTGATTTCAGTACACCCTTTATCTACCAATTCTTGCAAACCGTTTTTTATAGTCATACTACCATAACGCATAGCTAAAGCTACCGGATGTTCTACTTTTTCTTGTACTTTTTCTTGAAGTCTCTCAGACAATACAATTAACGGAGAACCTTCTTCCCACCAAATCTTTTTGTAGGCTTTAGCCGACAGCTTTGGTCTGGTATTTAAAATAATTCCTTTTACTAAGAGTGTTCGCGCCCAAAGTGGTACATCGATAACACGCTCATCCATTAAAAATTCACCCAAGTATTTTTTTACATCCTTTGGTTCTGGACTATTTGGCGAGCCTAAATTGACTAATAAAATTCCTTTCATGCTGAATTTATTTCAGTATCTCATAATAGATACTTTTAATTTCCTTTTTCAAAAACAAAAATACAACTCTATCTGCAATCGTTTACAATTCTGACGATTGGTTTTATTTATAATTGTATCTAAAAAAATATAAGTGCCTTTATGTTAATATTTTCACAGAGAAAACCATTAATTGCTGTTTTTTAACGAGTTTTAAAACTAAAATAAATTCGACTATTAGATTTGAATATCCTTACAAGTCTTGATTAATATTTTCCAATGAAAAAACATCTTTCTGCATTTATAATTTTATTAACACTAACCTCTTTTGCTCAACAAAAATACCAAAGCTTACTTTGGGAAATTACAGGAAACGGACTAACCCAGCCCTCATACCTCTACGGTACTATGCACGTGAGTAAAAAAGTAGCGTTTAGATTAGATGACGTTTTTTATAAAGCACTAAAAGCGAGTGACGTTATTGCTTTAGAGTCTGACCCAACCACTTGGCCAGCATTTAATTACGATATGATGTTAAATGAGATGTCTTATTATAATAACAACCAAAACGACATCTACACTAGTTTATTTAAACTTACGCATCAGGATGAGATGGCCATACGTGGCTCTATTAGAATGGATAATAATGCGGTAAATTCTTATTTGTACAGAAAAAATAATGCGTCGGATAATTTTGAAGAAGAAACCTATCTAGATATGTTCATCTTCCAAGCTGGTAAGAAAAATAATAAAGAAATTATTGCTCTAGAAGATTTAGCAGAATCTAGGTATTTAACCACAAAAGCAGCTTACAATTCAGATAAAAAAGATATAGATCCTTGGTTACAAAAACTTTTTTCTAAAGAAAACCCTTACCTAATACAAGAGAATCTATATCGCGATAGAAACCTAGACCTATTAGACTCTATTGGTGCTGGTGTAAATACCAGATTTTACAGAGAGAATATGCTCTTTATTCGTAATGAAAACATGGTCGTTTCTTTAGTAGAATTAATGCCTTCAAAATCTGTTTTTGCAGGAGTTGGCGCTGCACATTTACCCGGTGAACAAGGCATGATTAATATGTTACGCCAGCGCGGTTATAAAATGAAAGCCTTAACCTCAGCGCAAACCAATTACAGTAAAAACGAAAAAGCAAAATTAGATAGTTTATTTGTTGAGCCAGAACTGAAAATGCATAAAATACCAGACGGTTTTTTAGCGCTAAATGCTTATGACGACTTACGTGAGTTTTCTTATGATGGTCAAAAGTATTATCTAGATCCAGATATGACCAATGGCGCTTATGTTACCGTTAATAGAGTTAGTCGTTTTTTATACTTACCCAATGAAAAAGCGACAATTACACTAAACGATATTGACAATTTACTTTATGAAGATATTCCTGGTGATATTATTAAAAAAGAAACACTTACCAATCCATATCCAGGAATAAGTATTGTTAATAGAACTAAAAAAGGAGAGTTTCAGAAATACCATATTTACCAAACACCTTTAGAACTTATAATTATAAAGTTTGCAGGTCGAAGCGATTTTGTTTTACAACACCAAGCCAAAATATTTAATTCAATAGCGCTTAAAACACCTACATCTGCCTTAAAACAATTTGTGGCTCCAAATACAAAATTTGAAGTCAATTTTCCAGAATACTATGTTACAGATAATATTGAAAATGCTGGCAAAAAGCTACTTCAAGGTTACAGAGATGGTGCGTATTATTTTGTTCAAGAAAATGTACTAAATGATATTTCTTATATAGAAGAAGATAGTTTTAAAGCAAAATATTTTCATCATGCACTATACAAGCATTATAAAATAAACGAAGAAAAAGGAGGTTTTAAAAGAGGTGATTATAAAACCTATGAATCTGAAGCCATTTTAGATACCATTTCCAATAAAAAATTACATCTTAAAACTATTGTTAAAGATGGTAGCTATTACCTTTTGGGTTATGTAGGTACAAATAGCAACGATAAAGATGTCTTTTTTAATTCGTTTAAGCTAAACAAAACTAGCTATATAGACGATTTTGAAAAAGTTATAGATACGTCATTACATTTTTCTGTTACAACCCATGTAAAGCCGCCTATACCTAATTTTTATGGCTATAATGACACTAAAAAAGCGAAGAATTATGAACAACAAGAAAAAAAAGCAATTTATGCCACAAAAACAAACGAGCAGATATTTATAAAACGAAAAAAGTTTCATGATCTACAAATGTTTAGAAATGTAGATAGTTTATGGAAAGACTTAGAGCGCAACGTTAATTACGGCAATCGATATTATCAGAATAATAATTTTAAAATTTCAAATAGAAAGACGACTCGTACAGAAGCTATTAATACGTTTAGTTTTAGTTATACCGACTCCGCAAGTGCTAAAAAAGTTTTAGTAAAGCATATTTTAAAACAAGGTGTGTTGTTTGAGTTAAAAACACTTATAGATTCTGTAAGTGGTCCTTCAAAATTTGTAACTGAGTTTTATAATTCTTTTACTCCAATTGATACGCTTTTAGGTAAAAACATTTTAGAAGATAAAACAACACTATTTTTTGATGCCTTAAAAACTAATGACAGCATTGTTTTAAAACCTTACAGTGGTATAAAGTTTAATCAAAACCATAGTAAAGCACTGGTATCTGTTCTTAATGATTTTGAATTTCCAAAAGACCGCTTGGACATAAAATCGCACTTAACCGAAGCTCTTATTAAAGTAGATCTAAAAGGGAATTTAGAATTTATAAAACAACTTTATTTTGACAGTTACTCTGACCCAAAAACACAAACTGCAATTTTAAAAGGTTTACTAAATTCTAATAAAAAAGAATCTTACAGTCTCTTTTTAGATCTTATGGAGAGCGATCTGCCGTTAGGTGTTGTTGGGTCAATGTTTTACAGTTACAAAACAAAGGATTCACTGCTCCTAAAAGCGAGTCTTTTCCCAAAAATATTGCAATACAGCACCATTAAAGAGTATAAGAATCCATTGTATCAGTTACTCTCAAAAGTAAAGGATAGCGGTTTAATTAAAGTGAAATCGTACTCTAAATATAAGAACCAAATTATTAATGATGGTAAAATAGAAGTAAAACGAAACCTCAGTAAATCGGCACGACGCTACACCTCTTATTCAAAAAATCTAACAGCCTATGTGCGTTTAATTTTTCCGTATCGCAACGAGCGCTCTGTAGGAGATTTCTTTAGCAAACTTTTAAATGTAAATGATAATTCTGCTCTAGTTAATTATTACATATTGCTCACCAAAGCAAAAGAGGCAATTCCGCAAGTCTTAAAGGAAAAAGTACACGATAATGAAGAAAATCAATATTTGTTAGTCCAAGAATTACATAAGTCTAAATTACTAGGTAAAATAAAATCTTTAAACATCACACAGCGACAATTTGCAAAATCGAAACTATTAGCAACTGCACGTTTCGATAAAGACAAAGACTCTGTTTTGTTTTTAGAAACTCGAAATTTCACTACGGATAAAGGGGGAAAAGCAGAAATATTCTTTTTTAAAATTGATAAAGAGGATTCTTATGGAAATTCTGAAGTATTACATTACATCTCTTTTTTAAAGTCAAATAAAACAAACCAGTTGGCTGTAAATTACTATTACAAGTCTGATGCTTCGGGTATTACTGTAGATAAGACTAAGGACCTAGAAGAACAATTTAATGAAATTATTAACCTGGCTATTTACAAAGATCGAAAACGAGTTTCAATGAATCAGAGCGTTAATGATTATCAATTTTAGCTTATAACTAAAATATCACAATGCAAAACGTTAAACTGTTAAATTTTTGATTATATATAACTCACAATTACGGCTTTTCCGCAGTTAACATTTTTTTAACATTTTTAGGGTTACAATATTATTTTAAATCGTTTTTTTTTTTTAAGTTTATCATAGTCAATATCTTACAAAGACGGATTGCAAAGCCGTTTACGTAATTTTTGATCCGTATTAATACGAAAAACCAGCGTTGGTTTATTTTTTATTTGCACGCTTTGCTATATTCCCGCTTTGCACACTTTGCTAAAATTCTTTGCATAATTAATTATTAATCTAAACCTTAATTAAAAGGTTTTAAAACAAATTAAATTATGAGAAAATTATTTTTAACAATTATCACTGCAATTGCTTTCACATTTGCCGCATCAGCCCAATGTGATTCGCAATCTACACAAGTAAGCAGTTCATGTGGAATCACCGGTTGCTTTTCTGTAAAAGTTGAACTTACAGCTAACATAGAATCTGATATAGCAAATTCTATTGCAACTAACGGTACTTATAGAAGACCTCTAAATTTAGGAGAAGCAATTATGGTTGCTAATGCTCTTGAAGATCTATGCTAATCTATACTAATCTATGAAAAAAAATTTATTTTTTATTCTTGTAACGTTTTTACTTTTCAGTTACTCTCAATCGAATTTAGATAAAATTGATGATTTAATAATAAATTATCAATTAGACTTTAGAAAGAATATAGATTCTGAAAAGGTAAGAAGTGAAAATATGATATTAATTATTAATCAAGAAAAAGGTGCAATTTTCACTTTTGAGAAAATGATAAATCTTGATAGTATACAAAAGCTAAGACCCCTTGATATGGCTGATGCAATGTCAAATAAACTGTCTTCATATTACTTTATAGCGCGCAGTAATGATTCCATTATACATTATGAAGTTATAGGAAATGATTTATTAAAATTTAATGAGTCATTAAACCTTAATTGGGAATTAACCAGTGAGACAAAAAATATTAGTGGTTATGCATGTAAAAAAGCCGTCTTAGAATATGCTGGCAGAAGTTGGATAGCGTGGTATGCGCCTAAAATATCTGTAAGTCAAGGACCGTATAAATTTTACGGATTACCAGGCTTAATTTTTGAAATATATGACAGTGAAAAAATATTTAGTTTTAACATAAATGAAATAAAATCTGGAAGTTTTGATATTAATGATAGTGTTAAAAATTATTTTATAACAGAAGAAAATGATAATTTCCAAAGTATTACGAGGAAAGATTTTCTTATGATAAGAGAAAAGTATCATCAAATGTCTTTAAATGAAAAACTAAAATATATGAATCGTAATAAAGAAGGCACTCATGATTTTGTTGTTACAGGTGTCAATGGCGAGAGTATTAATACAAAGCGAAAGCCTAAAACCAAAAACTTTATTGAACGCCGTCAAGAATAAAAAAATAAAAATTAAGAAAATGATAATTTTGGCATCCCTCATTGGGGTGCCTTTTTTTGCCTGTGCCCAATTTTATGAGGTCCAAGGAAGCATAAGCGATTCATTAGGTAAACCTGTGAATAATGCTATAGTAATTGCAAGCCAATCTTTAAATGAATCCGACATTATAGCTTATAAAACATCTAATAGTAAAGGGCATTTTATGCTTAGAATAAATAAAAGTTTAGAGTTGGATAGTATAAATTTAACCATAAGGCATATGGCATACAAAACCATAAAGCTGCAATTACCCTTAACGAATATAACCAAAGCCCTGAAACTCTATCCTAAGATAGAACTACTTGAGTCGGTACTCCTCAAATCTCAAAAGACCATTGAGTTAAAAGGTGATACAATTACTTATAATGTTAAGCGTATCAAATCTAAAAAAGACTACACTATTGAAGAAGCGATAAATAGAATTCCAGGTGTAACCATAAGCGAAAGTGGGCAAATAAAATATGAAGGTAAAGCTATCAGTCACTTATATATCAATGGTGTTGATTTACTTGAAGGCAGATATAGTATCGCAACACAAGGGATACCCGCAGATGCTGTAAAGGAAATCGATATTATGAAAAAACACAATCATCAACGCATAGACAGAGGAAGAACTGAAAGTAATGCTGTAGCATTTAACTTAAAAATTAAAGAAGATTTAAGTTTAGTTTTTGGTAGTATAAAAGGGGAAGCTGGCACGCCTGTTATAACAGGTTTAACAGAAGGAACCCCCATCTACCTAAAAGATAAGTTTCAAAATATTAGCAGTTTTAAATCAAATAATATTGGTAAAACCCTAAAAGATGTCGGTAATAGTTTCACTACAGGAGACTTAAACATATATAGCTTAAAAATGCAAGAAACACCTGTAATTAGACCACCAAATATCAATGGTGTCATTTTATCTAACAAATTTTGGTTAAACAATGACTCATACTCCTTAACCAATGATGCCTTGCATAAAATTAGTGACAGCACCTTATTAAAATGGAACATAAATTACATTAACGAGCTCAGCCAAATAGAAAATAGATCTTCTACAACATTTATAATCAACAATGATTCTAGTATTGTATTAAATAGTAGTAGAAATCAATTAAGAGGCCAACGTTTCCGAGCTGGAGTGAACCAAGAAATTAACAAGCGTAATTTTTACTTAAAAAACAATACTGTTTTTCGTTATAATGACAATTTAGGAAAAGAAGACATAATTCTTAATGAAAATCCAATACTTACAAATTATCAAAATTTTAATACTTATGTAAATAACAGCACATTAATAAAAACGTTAATTGATGATGATAATATTTTGCAAAGTGGCTTAATAGTTGAATATGAACAACAATCAGAACAACTTAAGGTTGCTCCACCTGTTTTTAACAACAACATAATGAATATAAAAACATTGCAAGAAATTAATATTAATAAATTTAATATTTCTGGCTTCTCTGAATATGTTTTTGAGTGGCTTAACCTAAGATGGAATACTCACCAAAAAATTCAGCTCAATTCCTTTAACTTTAAAAGTAGCCTACAGCAGATGCCAGAATTTGAAGAAGAAGATTTTCCTTTTTCAAGTGATTTTAACTTCCGAGAAATATCATCTACTACAAAAATCAATTCAAAATTAAATTTAGGAAAAATGAGGTTGTCTTGGAGATTATCAGCAGACCTGATTAGTTTAAATACTAAAGAAACTAGCGTTGAAAATATTGAACAGGATAAGTTTTTTTTTTTAATGCAACCATTTTTGTCGGCTCAATATAAAATAAGCACAAAGTTTAATCTAGGGGTAAGTTACAATCAGAATAACAATATTTCGGACTTTTCTGAGCTTTATCAAGCCGTCGTTTTAACAAACTATAATTCATTAGTTCAAAACCCAAACATTATCAATAAATCCAAATCAGAAACCATAACTCCATTCTTAAATTATAGCAATATTTTAAAAAGCTTCTTTTTAAAATTAAATGGTAAATGGAATCGTTCTAAATCAAATATTACATTTGTAAATCAACTCAGCGAACAAGGCTTTTTTACCACAGAAGTTGTTGAACGTCCAAACTCAGTAAATAACTATGGTATATCATTAAACTTAACAAAAGGGTTTTTAGGTTCATTTAGTACGGATTTATCTTATGCATTCAGTTATGCAGAAAATGAATTATTTTTTAATAACCAATTTCTCAACGCTATTAACCGAAGGCACAGTTTGGATTTTGGGTTTAGCTGGGACAAAGGTAATTGGTACTCTATTGAATATGAAGGAAAGTTAAATTTTGGGACTTCCGAATTACCCAATAATAAAATTGAAAATTCATTTTTATTTCAAACTGTTAATTTAGATTTTTACACAAGCTCATCAACACGCATTCACTTTGGTTTAGAATCTTCAAAAACTTCTACTTCAACAAATAATAATATTAATAGAAACGCTCTGTTTAACGTTTCTTTTTATTATAAACCTTCTAAGAAATTATACTTTAAAGCTTCAGTTCTTAATATTTTCGACACCAAGTTCTTTTCAACAACAGTTAACGGTGTTAATTTCGTGAATGTTTCTCAATTCTCTTTACGACCAAGGCAATTTAGTTTAGGCTTAACCTACTCACTTTAATTTAATTACCACCCATTATATACTTCTTAGGTGTTGTACCAAACTTCTTTTTAAAAGCAGCAATAAAATGGCTAGAGGTGCTGTAACCTACTTTTAAACCAACTTCATTGACATTATGATTACCAGACTCTAAAAGTTTACGCGCTACTTCCATCTTGTAGTCAAATAAGAAACTATAAACCGTATCACCATAAATTTGTTTAAAACCTTCTTTTAGTTTTTTAAGACTTAAGCCTATAGTATCTGCCAATTCTTGTAACGTAGGAGGCTCAGACATATTTGCAATAATAATAGCTTTAGCTTTTTTAAGTTTTGCCACATTAACTTCATCTACCAAAAACGGACATTGTTCTATGTCTGCATCTTCACTTCTATTAAAAAACAAGCTTAATAACTCATAGGCTTTACCTTTAAAATAAAGCGATTTAATAGAATTGTTAAGATTAAAACTCATTAACTGATTTAAAACTACAGCCATAGACGGAGAAATTTTTCCGTCTTTATAATACTTCTTATCTCTGTTATCATCCGTTAAAAAAGTAACATAATTAGCATCTTCTGAAAAAAGACTATGAAACTTTTTAATAGAAATTACCAAAGAAACCAACCAAGAGTGTGGCTTCATTTCTAAATGAATTGGCAAATCGCGTTGCGGATTATAGAGTAAAAGAGATGTATCTTCATTTATATTTAGCGTATACGTACCTTGGTTAAATACAAAATCAGCAGATCCTTTACTGCAAAAATGAAACTGAATATAACTGCTATCAATATCACGTTCAAGAATTTGAAGCATGTCATTTTCATTTTTATGCACTAACACAAAAAACCCCTCTTCTATAAAAGTTTCGTCAAAAGTACCTTTAGCGTTACTTTTTTGAGTATTATTTTCAGTTTGCATATTATTCTTATTTAGATTGGTTCTAAACAAAAGGCTAAAAAACCCTTGAATTCACTGTAAAAATATGATAAAAATCATGTTTTTAGAAAAAACAATCTTAAAAAACCAGAAACGATACTTTAAGTTCTTCTAGCGTTACTTTTTTGAAGATAACCAAATTATTTTTGCATGGCAATAATCTCAGTCAGGTAAAACGAGCAAATGCAGCAACAAAAAAGTACGTATTTCTACGCTATAGGTCTCAGCTATAAAAAAGCAGATGCAGAAGTGCGTGGTCATTTTAGCTTAAGTGATAACGCTAAGCAAACCATTTTAGCAGATGCTAAAAAAAATGGTATAGAGAGTGCCTTATTGGTTTCTACCTGTAACCGAACAGAAATTTATGGTTTTGCAGAGCACCCTTATCAACTTATACATTTGTTATGTGAAAACACAAAAGGAACGGTTGAAAAATTTCAGGACGTCGCCTACATTCACAAAAACAAAGAGGCTATTAACCACATGTTTCGTGTTGGCTCTGGTTTAGACAGCCAAATACTTGGTGATTTTGAAATTATTAGTCAGCTTAAATTTGGTGCAAAAGCCTCAAAAAAAGTAGGCTTACTCAACTCATTTACAGAGCGCTTAGTTAATGCCGTTATACAAGCTAGTAAGCGTATTAAAAATGAAACCGAGCTGTCATCTGGTGCAACGTCTGTGTCATTTGCTTCAGTACAATACATTATGAATACGGTTCAAAATATTAATGAAAAGAACATTCTGCTTTTTGGTACAGGTAAAATAGGACGAAACACTTGCGAAAATTTAGTAAAACACACTAAAAATTCTCACATTACACTTATTAATAGAACTAAAGATAAAGCCGAAGAAGTTGGTGGTAAGTTTAACTTAGTTGTTAAAGATTATGAGAATCTAGAAGAAGAAGTTAACGCCGCTGATATACTTATTGTAGCAACAGGTGCACAAAACCCAACCATATACAAATCACTGATAACCACTAAAAAGCCGCTTCTAATTTTAGACTTATCAATACCTAAAAATGTAAATGAAGATATTAGAGCACATGCTAATATAACGCTAGTGCATTTAGATGATTTGGCAAAAATTACAGATGATACTCTAGAAAAACGGAAAGCATTTATACCAGATGCAGAGGGTATTATCGCTGATGTTATGTCAGAATTTAATGCTTGGTTAGACACGCTTAAATTTGTACCAACCTTACAAGCTATAAAACACAAATTAACCGATTATAAAAATTCTGAATTTAATACACAACGTAAAAAAATGGTAGATTTTAATGAAGATCAGGCCGAATTAATTACGAATAATCTCATTCAGAAAATTACCAATCAGTTTGCACATCATCTTAGAGAAGATAGCAATACATCAGATGAAAGTATTGAACTTATCAAAAAAATATTTCAGTTAGAAACTACAGGCAATGTCTAAAATAATTCGCATTGGCACACGCGACAGCCAGCTCGCTATGTGGCAAGCAAAAACCGTACAATCTCAACTTGAGCACTTAGGTCATAAAACTGTTTTAGTACCCATAAAATCTACAGGAGATTTGGTGCTAGACAAGCCTTTATACGAATTAGGGATTACAGGTATTTTTACCAAAACTCTAGATATCGCCATGCTTAAAGGCATTATAGATATTGCTGTACATTCGTTAAAAGATGTACCAACAGTACTACCAAAAGGCATTATACAAGCGGCTGTTTTAAAACGCGGAAACATAAACGACACTTTAGTTTTTAAAGACAACGAAGAGTTTTTATCGCAACGCGATGCCATAATTGCTACAGGCAGTTTACGCAGACGTTCTCAATGGCTTAATCGTTACCCAACCCATACTATTGTTGGCTTAAGAGGTAATGTGAATTCGAGATTAGAAAAACTAGACACAAACGAAGACTGGGATGCTGCAATATTTGCAGGCGCTGGGTTAGGACGTTTAAATATAACACCAGAAAACTCAATTAATTTACATTGGATGGTCCCAGCACCAGGCCAAGGTGCTATTATGATTACGGCGTTAGAAGCAGATGAAGAAACCAGAGCCATTTGTACAGAAATTAATGACGAAGTCACTGAAATTTGCACAAAAATAGAGCGCGAATTTCTAAATCGCCTCGAAGGTGGTTGCACGGCTCCAATTGGTGCAATAGCTTACATAAATAAAGAAGAAGAATTAAATTTTAAAGGTATTCTTCTAAGTAAAGATGGGAGCAAAAAAATAGAAGTTACCAAAGTAGTACCTGTAGAGAATCGCCACAATGTTGCAGAATTCTGTGCCGATTATATTATTGGTAAAGGCGGAAAAGTATTAATAGATCAGATACAACGCGACGGTAAAGCAACTAATATCTATTCTACTAAAAAACTAACGGAAGACCAACGTTTGTCTTTTCATGACGCAGTAATTGCAGAAAGTCACAATGCTATAAAAATTAGCTCTAATAGACTTTCTAAAAGTGTGGTTAGAAATGAAATAGAAAATGTAATTATAACTAGTAAAAATGCTGTAGAATCTTTATTAACTAACTTTTCTGCACCCGAGTTACAGTTTAAAAACATTTACTGCGTAGGTAGAAGAACCAAACGTATGGTAGAAAAGCGTATTGGTAAAGTTAAGCATACAGAACAAAACGCTATGAAACTTGCAGAATATTTAGTCGACTATATTGATGGTACAGAAGTCACCTATTTCTGTAGTAATCTAAGATTAGATGATCTACCAAATATCTTGTCTGATAATCATATTGAGATAAATGAAGTTGAAGCATACGAAACAAAATTTGACTCAGAAAAAGTAGACGCTAATTTAGACGGTGTTATGTTTTACAGCCCATCTACAGTTGACGCTTTTTTGAAACAAAATAAAGCAAACGGTATTGCTTTTTGTATTGGTGAAACAACAGCAAAAGAGGCTAAAAAATATTTTGAAGATGTCAGAGTTGCAAAAGTACCTACAGTAGAAAGTGTAATAGAATTAGTAAACGAATATTACGTTTAGACATGATTAAAAACGATTTATTTTTAAGAGCATTAAAAGGTGAAACTGTTGAGCGTCCACCAGTATGGATGATGCGCCAAGCTGGGCGTTACTTACCAGAGTTTATGGAAATTAAAGCAAAGTACGATTTCTTTACACGCTGCCAAACACCAGAGTTAGCTAGTGAAATTACAGTACAACCTATTCGCCGTTACGGTATGGATGCTGCTATTTTATTTAGCGATATTTTAGTGATTCCGCAGGCCATGAATATAGAGGTACAAATGAAACCTAACTTTGGACCTTATTTACCAAATCCAATTCGCACCTCAAAAGATGTAGATAATGTTATAGTGCCCGATGTTAAAGAGGCATTAAGTTATGTTTACGAAGCTATAAAAGCCACTAAAGAAAAACTTAATAACGAAATTCCGTTAATTGGTTTTGCCGGTTCACCATGGACTATTTTATGCTATTGTGTGCAAGGGCAAGGTTCTAAAAACTTTGATAAAGCCAAAGAATTCTGCTTTACCAACCCTGTTGCAGCACATTTATTATTACAAAAAATTACAGATACAACGATTGCTTACCTAAAAGAAAAAGTAAAAGCAGGAGTTAACGCTGTTCAGGTTTTCGATTCTTGGGGCGGTATGTTATCACCCGTAGATTACCAAGAATTTTCTTGGCAATACATTCAACAAATTATTGATGCACTAAAAGACGACACACCAGTTATTGCTTTTGGTAAAGGTTGTTGGTTTGCCTTAGGCGAGATGGCAAAATCTGGAGCATCTGCTTTAGGAGTAGATTGGACGTGTTCTGCTAGAAATGCACGTTACTTAACCGGTGGAAATATAACTTTACAAGGTAATTTTGACCCAACACGTTTATTCTCACCACCATCTGAAATTAAAAAGATGGTGCATCAAATGATTAATGAGTTTGGAAAGGATAAATACATTGTAAATTTGGGGCATGGTATTTTACCAAATATTGGTTTAGATAATGCCAAAGCGTTTATAGATGCTGTAAAGGAATATAAAAGCCCAACTTAATTTTATAAAAGAGTCTAAACGGTTTCCCAAAAAGATTGATTTTAAGATTCAATTAGAAGCTTAATTAGTGTAACATTATTATACATAAAGCGTCTATTTTTATAATATAAGTTATAAATAAATCACCTTTTTTAGAGAAGGTAAGGGATAGAATTATGATTCAAAATATATTTAAAGGCCTTCAAGTTTATACAGGTGCTTATGCTTTAATTTCTAAATTGAAATTATGGAAGTACTTTATAATTCCTATGCTTATTAGTCTTGTTGTGTTTATTTTGATTTTTGTTTCTGCATATGGGCTTTCTGATAATCTGGGTGAATGGATTGCAGGTATTTGGGTTTGGGAATTTGGTAAGGCAACATTTACAGCAATTTCTACCTTTATTGGTGGTATTGTTATATTTACCATCGGAATCATTCTATACAAACATATTATTATGGCACTATCATCGCCATTTATGAGTCCGGTTTCAGAAAAAATCGAAGCTTATTTTACTGGTAAACCCGCCAAAAACAAGATTAACACCTCATTTACAAAACAATTACTAAGGGGTATTAAAATCAGTTTAAGAAACTTATCTCAAGAATTATTATTCACAATTCCTATTTTACTTCTAAAATTTATACCAGTCGTAAATATTTTTTCTACCGCATTACTCTTTCTAGTTCAAGCTTATTATGCCGGTTTTGGCAATATGGACTATACCTTAGAACGTCATTTCACCTATAAAGAAAGTGTAGCTTTTATTAGAAAAAATAAAGGCCTAGCCATAGGAAATGGTATTGGCTTTTTACTCTTACTTCTTATTCCAATTGTAGGAGTAGTATTAGTATTACCCTTAAGCGTAACCTCAGCATCGGTTATTTCTGTTGATTTACTTTTTGATGATGATGATGGCACTATTGGTTTTGAACCTTTTGATAAACTAAACGCGTAATTTATGATAGCTCTGTTTGATGGCTTTGAAATAAACGCTGTTCATGAAGGAGATGCATGGAAGTTATGTAATTTCATGATTGCAAATACAGACCGACTAAAACGCTATTTTCCTAAAACTTTAGAACAAAATTTAAACCCAACGTTGTCGCAATTGTTTGTTGAAAAAATGGTGAAACAGTTTAAAAATGATGACGTATTTTTATTCACCCTAAAATATTCTGAAACTCGAGAACTTGCAGGTGTGATTTATATCAAAGAACTCGATTGGGATAAAAAACAAGGTGAATTTGCCTATTGTATCGGTTACACTTTTAAAGGACGAGGCTTGGCGTCTAAGGCTATTAAAGCGTTATCAGCATATGCCTTTAGTGATTTAGGTCTAGAACGACTTCAAATTATTGTACACAAAGACAATTTACCAAGTGTAAACGTTGCTACAAAGACTAAATTTAGATGGCAAAAAACATTAAAAAATGAATTTACACCAACTGGTGAACAACCCTTAGATATGGAGTTGTATGAATTATATAAAAACTAAGTTTTGAAAGACAAATTCTTTAAGTACATACATAAGTTACAAGACCAAATTACATCTAAACTAGAAGATGTCGATGGCAAAGCTAAATTCCAAGAAGACATTTGGAAACGTCCTGAAGGTGGAGGTGGCCGTACACGCGTTATAGAAAACGGTGCTGTTTTTGAAAAAGGCGGAGTAAATATTTCTGGGGTTCATGGCAAATTACCAAATGCTATGCAAAAGTACTTTGGTGTTGAAGATGCCGATTTTTTTGCTTGTGGCTTAAGCCTTGTTTTGCATCCAAAAAATCCGATGGTACCAACCGTGCATGCCAATTGGCGCTATTTTGAAATGTACGATAAAGCTGGAAACATTGTAGACCAATGGTTTGGTGGTGGGCAAGATTTAACCCCGTATTACTTATTTAATGAAGACGCTAAGCACTTTCACCAAACCTGTAAAACGGCTTGCGACAAACATAACGCAGAATTCTACCCAAAATACAAAGCACGGTGCGACGAATACTTTTATAACACACACAGAAATGAAGGTCGTGGCATTGGTGGTTTATTTTTCGATTATTGCAAAGCTACAGATGAAATGACCATGCAAAACTGGTACAATTTTGTTACCGAAGTTGGTAATAGTTTTCTAGACGCTTATGTACCTATTATCGAAAAACGAAAAGATTTAACCTTTACAAAAGACCAACGCAATTGGCAAGAAATTCGAAGAGGTCGTTATGTAGAGTTTAATTTAGTACACGATAAAGGCACCTTATTCGGACTGAAAACCAATGGACGCATCGAAAGTATTTTAATGAGTTTACCACCACATGTACAATGGGTTTACGACCATCACCCAGAAGCTGGTAGTGAAGAAGAGCGCTTAATTAAAGTATTACAGAATCCTGTAGACTGGATTTAAAATTAAACTAAGACCTTGCAGGTTTTAACATCTAGCAGGTCGCTTAAAAAAGAAAAACTATGTTTCCAATTAGAAGAAATAGACGATTAAGAACCAATGAAGCCATAAGACATTTAGTTAGAGAAACTATGATCTCACCTAACGACTTTTTAGTACCGCTTTTTATTGTTGAAGGTAAAGGTGTAAAAGAAGAAATTGCATCAATGCCTAACTATTACCGTTTCAGTTTAGACCTACTTAAAGACGAAGTAAAATTACTTTGGAGCTTAGGTTTAAAATCAGTTCTACTCTTTGTAAAAGTTGATGATAGTTTAAAAGACAACAAGGGAACCGAAGCTTTAAACCCAAACGGCTTAATGCAACGCGCTATTAAAACGGTAAAAGAGGTTTGCCCTGATATGTTGGTAATGACTGATGTGGCTTTAGATCCGTTTTCTGCTTACGGACACGACGGCATTATTGAAGGTGGAAAAATAATAAACGATGCTACAGTTGAAGTTTTAGCCGAAATGAGTATTTCTCATGCCGAAGCTGGAGCCAATTTTGTAGCACCCAGCGATATGATGGATGGTCGTATTTTAGGTATTCGTGAAGCTTTAGACCAATCTAATTTTATTGATACTGGTATAATGAGTTACTCAGCAAAATATGCCTCTGCCTTTTATGGCCCTTTTAGGGATGCTTTAGATTCTGCACCTGTGGATATGGCAGATGTGCCAAAAGATAAAAAGACTTACCAAATGGATTTTGCAAACAGAGATGAAGCTATTAGAGAAACCGAAATGGATATTAATGAAGGTGCAGATATCGTTATGGTGAAACCGGGTCTTTGTTATTTGGATATTGTACGTGATATTAAAAATAATTTTGATGTGCCTATTGCAGTATATCAAGTTTCTGGAGAATACGCGATGTTGAAAGCTGCTGCTGAAAAAGGCTGGTTAGACCACGATGCTGTTATGCTAGAGCAAATTACAGCTATTAAGCGCGCAGGTGCGGATATTATTGCGAGTTACTTTGCTAAAGATGTGGTTAAGATTTTAAATGTATAAATGCGGTTAATTAGAGGCGTTTAGCGCTCAGCTTCTTTAACTGTATAGGTCTTCTGTAAAGTTCCTAATTTACCATCTTTAGAAATAGCCTCCACAATTACAGCGACATCACCAACATAATCATCATTGTAAAATTCTAAAGTATATTCTCCTTTAGCATTTAAAACAACATTTGGCGACCAATGAATCACACTTCTATTATCTGGTATATTCCAATCTTGGTTTGAAAGCGTTTCATAAGTTGGTGCGTAGAAGGCTACCGATTCTGTAAAACCAGTAATTTGATCTGTAAGCACCCCTTTAGCTTTGGTGATACCCAATAAACCATTACCAGATTTTGTATAAATATTAAGGTAACTGACCACAGTTGCACCAAAATTTATATTACCAGTTCCAAATATCTCAAAGGCGTATCGATACACCTCTTTAGCATCTTCTATAATATCCATACTTACAACCTCCTCAACAGGAATATCTTGAATAAATCTATAATTTTCATAATATACAGGAATGTTATCGACCAATACTAAAGTTAAATCTGACTTTACCACCTTAGCATATAACCATGGTGGAATTCCAGGTATTACAGTAATTTGTACTAAGTCAGGGTACTTGGCTTTCAAAACACTATAAACACCATAATTCCATTCTGGAGCTACTTTTACCAATTCTTTACCATCAATAACGTGTTGTGGCTCTCCATGTAATTCTATTGACTTTTCTCTTGCTGGTGTTAACTCATAATCTCTAAGTTCTACTTCATCTAAGGCAATAGTATTGTAAAACGTTTGGTAATCTTGTTTACGCTTGTTTGTAATTTCTGTTGCTTGAGTAAATTGTGTAACCACCTGCTCTGGTACTATAATATCTTGGGCCTTGGTTAGTTTAACTTCTGGCTTCCATTTCTTACCCCTATTTATGCCAAAGTTTACTGGCACTCCCTTCTTATCTACAACTTGCATAAACACCTCTATTTTTGGCTTGTAGATAGCATCAATCTCAAACCGATACCTCCCACTTGAGTCTATTTCTTGCTTGTAAATAGCTGCTGGCTCATCATAGACAATCATGTTTAAATCTAAAGGCTTCTTTGGACGCTTTAATGGATTAAAATACTCTCCTATTGTGCCTGTTACTGTGAGCCCCTTCTCTGCTTTATATTTGTAAAATGTGCTCGGTGCACTCTTACTATACTTATAGGCGCGCCAACCTTGGGTAAGCATTAAGGCGTCTAAGTCTAATGTGCTGTCTGCATTTTTCGCATCAAAGTATGAGGATGGGTTTTCTATAAATCCTTTTAACTCTGAGTTAAGTAGCATCTGAGCCAGTAAATTGGGCTTAAACTGTTGTGAAGCTTCTAACTTATCTTTTTGTAAGACCAATACTGAAATACTTGTCGTATTCGATAGTCTAAGACTGTCTAATTTTAAGGTGACACTTGTCTTATCGCGTTGAAAGTAGTTTTCTCGGGTTCCATTTAAGGACAGGTTTAAACGTTTGTCTACTCTGTGATTAAAATAGAGCCGTTCTCCTATAATTCGATTATTTAGATTATACACACTTAATTTTACAATACCATCTGGCAATGTGCTTTTTGGTATACTAGCAATCGCTTTTTGGTCTTTTAATTGCATATTAAAATCATGATAAACAACACCTCGAGAAGACGTCTTTACTCGAACACTACCTAAATTAGTAGCACTGTGCATTAGAGCTAAACGTATTTGGTGGTTTAAACTGGCTACGCTTAGCACACTTCCGCTAGGTTTAGCTTTGGGTAATGGATATGTGTAAGCAACGTCTTGTTCGTAGATTTCTGCATAGTAATTCTTACCTTGTTCTGGTAATAACTTAAAGGTGCACATTCCTAAATCGTTACTGCTAAAAGTAGTCATTACTGTGCCTTCATTATTTTTTATACTTCCTGATACCTTATAGCCTAAACCTTTATAATCTAATGACTTTAATCCAACGCTACTTAATAGACCGTTAACCAAATCACCTCCTTCTGGAAAAAACTGAACGTCTAAAAAATCTTTGTCTATAATAACCGTCTTACTATAGGTATCTTCGGTAGTCGTATTAAAAAATCTATCTTCTGAGGTCATATTAAAGCTCAACTTAGCTTGGCTAATACGCTCTGGTAATTGGTAATTAAGTTTGTAAATATTAGAGTTGTCTTTAGTCAGTTCTACAGAATCTAAAGCAACATCTGTTTTTATATATAGCTTTAGTTTGCCTTTGTATTTTGCATCGACAACTTTAGGATTAATATCTGCTGTTAATATATTACTGCTATCTGTTAGAGTAACTAAGGTATTTACTATTGGTTTACGTAAAACAGCCTTTTCTTTTAAATTAAATACCTCTATAGGTTGGCTGTATATAAAATCGTCGTCGAAATTCCTATTCCAATACGTGTAAGCGCGGATTACGTATTTACCTGTTTTGTAACTCTCTTGTAAGTTAAAAGAACCGTCTGCTATACCTTCATTAAGTTTTAAGCTTCTTTTCTCTATAACTTCTTCATTTTCATCAATAAGCTCTACATACAAAATACCACTAATATCAGATAAACTGTTGTCAAACGATTTTGAAACTATCGCCTTAAACCAAACCGTCTCGCCTGTTTGGTAGAGCGTATTATCAATCTGTAAATAAATCTTCTCGGCTAAACTCTTTTTGGTTAAACTAGGTCTAGTAATGCTATTAGCAATTTGAGCATTAGTAGCTTGAAAATTAATTAGCGTAACAAATACCACTATAATAATCGGAATATGTAATCGCATAGTGTCGTAATTTAAAACGTAAAATAAGATACGCTTTAAAATTTAAAAAAATCTTTCATTTTTATAAGACGACTGTAACATCTATCTGCACGTTAACAGTTCAAAATCATATTACTAAGAATCTAAAATCTTTAAGGCATTTAGCTATTCATTTTGTAACTTCGCCATAACTAAACTTTATTGCTTTAATGGGCTTACTCATTTTTTACGCGGTTATATCTATTTTCTTTTCGTTTTTGTGCTCTATTTTAGAGGCTGTACTCCTTAGTTTAACACCGACGTTTCTTAATCTAAAGAAAAAGGAAAATAAAGCATATGCTTATGATTTAGAGGTGCTTAAAAAAGATGTAGACCGTCCTTTAATTGCCATACTCACCTTAAATACCATTGCACATACTGTTGGTGCTATTTTAGTTGGTGTGCAAGCAAAAGTAGCTTACGTCGAAATGTATGGCTCAACCAAACAATCTATATTAGGTATTAGCTTTACAGAAGATGTAATGGTTGGTTTGGTATCTACAGTTATGACAATTCTTATCTTAGTTGCGTCAGAAATTATACCAAAAACTATTGGGGCTACCTACTGGAAAAAACTTGCTAACTTTACTTCTAAAGCACTTAACGTATTAATATTTCCTTTAAAATGGACAGGTATCCTTTGGGTACTTCAACTTACCACAAAACTAATTGGTGGCAAAGGTCATGGCAGTGTTTTAAGTCGTGAAGGTTTTGTAGCAATGACCGAGATGGCTCATGAAGAAGGTGTTTTTGAAGAAAACGAAAGTAAAATAATTAAAAACCTACTCACCTTTAAAGACGTATTTGCAAAAGACGTGATGACACCCAGAACGGTAATGAAAGCTGTAGATGAAAACACCACTGTTGCAGCGTTTTTTGAGAAAAACATGAATGTGCGTTTTTCTAGAATTCCTATTTATAGCGACAATGCAGATAATATAAAAGGCTTGGTATTAAAAGATGAAGTTTTTAAAGAAATGGCCTTAGACAATGGCTCTAAAAAACTCATAGAGTTAAAACGAAATATCATTGTTGTAGAACGCAATTTACCTATTCCTAAATTATTTGAACAACTTGTAGAGAGCCGTAATCACATGGCATTGGTTGTAGACGAATACGGTTCGGTAAGTGGTTTAGTCACGATGGAAGATGTTATTGAAACCCTACTTGGATTGGAGATAATGGATGAAAGTGATAATGTATCTGACTTACAACAAATGGCCAGAAAAAGCTGGGAGGCAAGAGCTAAAAAACTAGGTATTCTTAGTGATAAAACCGCAGACGAAAACGAATAGTATTGAAGACCTGTGTCATAAATTCACCATTAGGTCATATTACAATTTGTGGTGATAGTCGCGGTATTGCTTCAGTTTCTCTGTTATCCAAAAGTGAAACCTCCAACGTTATTCCAGAAGTCCTTTTAGACTGCGTAACACAACTTAAAAGTTATTTTAAAAACGAACGTAAATGTTTCGATTTAAAGCTAAACCCCGAGGGTACTATTTTTCAAAAAAAAGTATGGCAACAGCTAAAAACGATACCTTACGGTAAAACAATTTCGTATTTAGAACTTGCAAAACAACTTGGTAACACTAAGGTCATAAGAGCTGCCGCGAATGCCAATGGCAAAAATCCATTATGTATTATTATACCATGCCATCGCGTTATTGGAAGTAACGGAAGTCTTACAGGCTATGCTGGTGGATTACATAGAAAACAGTGGCTCATTAATCATGAAAGTAAACACAAACAACAATCCCTGTTTTAATGTATAAAATTGCAACAGACTTTTTAAAACGCTTTATAAAAGTATCTACCATCTATAAATATAGCTTTAATTGGTCACCTATGTACCGACGCTCTACTGCAAAATTAATTGAAGTTAGCGACGATTTACATTACGTAAAAATTAGACTAAAACTGAACTGGAAAAATAGAAACTACGCAGGCTCTATTTTTGGCGGAAGTATGCTCGCTGCCACCGATCCCATTTATATGATACAGTTAATTCAAATTCTTGGTGAGGACTATGTTGTTTGGGATAAAGCTGTAGAAGCACGTTATAAAAAACCTGGTAAAGGCACTATTTATGGCGAATTTATATTCACAACCAAAGAAATTATAAGTATTAAGCAGCTCGTTGCAGCACATTATGAAACCGATATTGTTAAAACCATGAATTTGGTTGATGCTAACCAAAATATAATTGCTACTTTTAATAAGACCGTTTACATTGCTGATAAAACGTTCTATAAAGAAAAATTGAAAAAACGAAAAGCAACTAATTAATAGCCATCTCAATGACATACCTTAAAAAAACATTAAAATTTATTGTTGTTCTCTTAGCACTCACTCTGGCTGTGCTATACATCACAGATACTGATTACTTAATAAAAGCTGTACGAACCATCTATATGAAAGGGCATACAACGGCTTATTTAGAAGACTATAAAGAGTTTGACAACCAAACTATTACTGCAAGTACAAATCCGCAAGCTTGGCCCAATCATAAAAATTATAATCACGCAAAAGAAACCAAAACATTAACCGAACTTAATAATACTTCTGGTACAATAGCTTACGTTATTATAAAAAACGATAGTATTTGGTTTGAGAATTATTACGATGGTTTTAATGAAAACTCAAAATCTAACAGCTTCTCCATGGCCAAAAGTTACGTCTCTGGTTTAATGCAGAAAGCCATACAAGATGGTTATATAAAAAGTTTAGAGCAACCTGTTTGTGATTTTTTACCTGCATTTTGTGACGGTGACGCAGCAAAGATGACCGTTGGTGATTTATCTAGCATGAGCTCTGGCACCAATTGGGATGAGGCTTATTATTCCCCATTATCCATTACTACACGTGCCTATTTTGATGATGATTTGGCTAAAGTAATGAATGGCCTAAAAATGGAAACTGAACCAGGACAAAGTTTTAAATACGCAAGTGGTGATACACAAATGCTAGCCATGGTCATTGAAAAAGCAAGTGGCAAAAAACTGTATAACTATTTTGAGGACAGTTTCTGGAAACCCCTTGGAGCAGAAAACGAAACACTGTGGCAAGTCGATAGCGAAGATCATGATCTTGTAAAAGCCTATTGCTGTATTGCAAGTAATGCAAAAGATTTTGCACGTTATGGTAAATTATTTAAAAACCATGGCCAATGGAATGGTAAACAAATTTTGGATTCGTCTTTTGTGGCTAAATCTATAAAACCACGCTTTAACGACGGACCAATGTATGGTTACGGGTGGTGGTTAGCAGAATTTAACGAAAAAGAGATCTTTTATATGCGTGGCCATTTAGGACAATTAGTTATTGTTATACCAGAAGATGATTTAATAATAGTGAGACTTGGACACCAAATTACTAAAGTAGCTGGTGACGCACATTCACCTGATTTTTATACCTTTATAGATGAAGCTTATAAAATGTTAGAAAAATGATTAGTAAACTCAACTTAGAAAACATATTATTTTTAGATATTGAAACGGTTCCTGAAACAGAAAAATTCTCTGATTTAGACACGACCAAACAAGACCTTTGGGATGCAAAATCGCGTTACCAAAGAAAAGAAGAATTCTCGGCTGAAGAGTTTTACGACAGAGCAGGGATTTGGGCAGAATTCGGAAAGATAATCTGTATTTCTGTCGGCTATTTTAAAATGGAAGGCGATATAAGAACCTTTAGAGTCACATCATTTTATGGTGATGAACCAAAAATTCTAAAAGATTTTAAAAACTTATTAAATTCACATTTCAGCACAAATAAACATTTACTCTGTGCGCATAATGGTAAGGAATTCGATTTTCCGTATATAGCAAGACGTATGATTATTCATAATATAGAATTGCCATACAAACTAAATCTCTTCGGCAAAAAACCTTGGGAAGTACCGCATCTTGACACTTTAGAACTTTGGAAATTTGGCGACTATAAAACCTATACATCTTTAAAATTATTAACCAATGTATTGGGGATTCCGTCACCAAAAGATGATATAGATGGTAGTGAGGTCTACCGCGTCTATTACAAAGAGAAAGAAATAGACAGAATAATCGTTTATTGCGAAAAAGACACTATTGCTGTTGCGCAAATTTTCTTAAGACTGCGAGGAGATGAGTTATTGCATGATAGTGAAATTATACATATATAGGCAGTTGTAGGTAATTTACCAACCCCATAAACTGAATGAACAAAATTCAAAATCAGAAACACACAATAGAAACGCTATTTCCAGAATGTTGGAAAGAGCATCTTATTATGGTTTTCGCGCTCTTGTAGTTCTTTATATGGTCGGAGAAACGCTGAAAATGGAAAGAGCTGAAGCATTAACCATTTATGGTTGGCTTATTGGCTCTTTAGTTTTCTCTCAAATTATCGGAGGACTTTTTGGAGACTTACTTATTGGCAATAAAAAATCAATAATAATTGGCGGTATTATGCAAGCAATCGGTGCTTTTAGTCTGTGCATACCTTCAACAACTGGACTTTATTTGGGCTTATTTCTTGTCGTTTTAGGTAGCGGATTTTTCACACCAAATATTATCTCAAATTTTGGAAAATCATATCTAAATAAGACTAAACTATTAGATTCAGGATTTACGCTATTTTATCTCGCAATAAATTTAGGTTCATTTCTTGGTATTTTACTCATTGGGTATATTGGAGAAACATATGGTTACAATATTGGATTTGTTTTATCTGGAATATTAATGTTAATCTCAATAATTCCAATCTTCCTTTCAAAGGAAAAAAGTTTGGATGAAATTGAGAAAAATGAGTTTCCGTTAAGTAAAAGAATTCTCAACATCTTAATTGCATTTACTGTTGTTGGATTATTTTGGGGGTTTTATGAAATATCAAGCATTCGGACTTTTGATTTACAATTACAATTGAGTGAAATATCAACTTTAGACATTCCAAGTCATTTATGGCAATCAATCAACTCAATTTTCATTTTGCCTATTAGTATGATTGCAATTATTTTGTGGACTTATTTCTACAGTAGCCAATTCTTTAAATTAATGCTTGGATTTATTTTTGGAGTAATATCATTTGGAATATTGTTTTTAATACCAGAAGTACCAGCGGAACAGCATACAATAACATTTTTGATTTCGTTATTGTTCCTTGCAATTTCGGAAATTCATATTGCACCCATAATTCATTCGATTTTGACAAAATATTTAGCAATTCTAATTAGTTTGGCATTTTTACCAACAAGATTAATTTCTTTAATTTTTGGCTTGTTTAACGACAAATTATATGAAAATTCAATGTTAGGGTTGAAAATTGGAATAATTGGAATGACTATTATCGGAATTTGCCTTATTAGGTATATAGTGTGGAATAAAAACAATCTAAACACAAATTATAATTAATTACGGAACAACGACACAATTTTCCATAGTCCCTTATATAAGAAAACCCAGAGACAAAGCCTCTGGGTTTAAAAAATTAAGGGTTAATTATTGGTTTTAGCTCTTAATAAACTTCTTAGTAAGTGTCTCATCACCATCATTTACTTTTATAAAGTATATACCACCTTCTAATGCACTCACATTAATTTTTCCATCAGATTTACCTTTTAAAACCGTTTTTCCGACCATATCTATAATACTATAGTTAAAGAATTCTAAACTCGCGACGCTAACATATAGTACATCTCCTTTAACAGGATTTGGATAAATCTCTAAATCAACTTCAGATAGTTCAAGAGAATCGCCATAACCAACAATCTCTAATTTATCTTTTGCTCCTCTAGATGTTCCATTTTTACCAGTTATTACAACCTGATCTATAAATATTTGATCTTGATTACCAGACGCATCATTTTGGAATCTAAATCCTGAATTTACAGCGAAATTATATTGCGCTGGCGTTATAGAAACCGTAGCATTATAAAACGTGTTATTTTCTATATCGACCCCTCTAGTCCACGTTTGTGCAGTATTCCAAGCAGAACCATCAAAAAAGCGTAACCAAAAATCTTCACCATTTTCCATGCTAAACACATAGAAATAGAAATCGACTTCAACTTCGGTAAAAGCGGTGACGTCTATATTAGGTAAGGTCATAGATGAAGCCACACCAGAGTTATCTCTAATTCTAACAGAGAAGTTACCCTCAAAAGAATTTGCTGAGTTTACTCTCGCACAATCGCTTCCGCCATCAACCCAACTGTCTAGGCCTGTCTCAAAAAATCCTTCATTTAAAACAACCTCTGCTGTATTACAAGGTTGACAAAATGTACCACCACAATCGACACCCGTTTCATCACCATTTTGAATACCATCAGTACAGGTTGCAGCCAGAGGCTCAAATAACTGCACATCATCTATGGCAATATCTGCTTGCCACGTACTCCCTACAAAACGATTAAATCGTAACTGAATAGTACGACCTGCATAAACAGATACATCTAGATCTACGTTTAACCACTGATTGCCTTGGTTGTCAGTTTGGCTCCATAAACTAGTCCATGAAGCACCATCATCATCAGAAACTTCTAGAGCAATAGAACCCATATCTGACGCACCAAACATATGATATTTAAAGCTAAATATTGGACTTGTTAATGCGCCTAAATCAAAACAAGGAGATGTAATAATTGCACGTTTGTCTGGGTAACCTGTGCCTTGCACTGAAGCTTCTACAAAAATATAATCTGAGCCTTGGACTGCACTTGACGGCCCTGTATTGGCTGATGGTGTTCCTCCTGCATCTACTAACCAATTTAAATCATCTGTTGTTGACTGTGACCAAGTACCAATAGCACCCTCAAAACCTTCGGTATAAGGGAAAGTGGAAATACCACTAGCACAACCAAAAGATGGATCTGACACATTAACCGTTCTGATAACCTCAACAGCAGCATTACCTGCTGAATCACTTACATTATAAGTAACAGCGTAAGAACCAGCTGTGTTTGTATTTACATTACTAGCAATTACTATACTATTAGTTAAATTACCATCTAAATTATCTGTTGCAGTAGCGCCTAATTCATTATAAGCATCACCAACATCTAAATTAACGGTAGCTGCACCAACTAAAACTATAACTGGAGGTGATGTATCTGCTGTAACATTTACGGTTCTTGTAACTTGGTTAGCAGTATTACCAGACGCATCACTCACATTATAATTTACAAAATAAGTACCTGCTATCGCAGTATCTAAAAACCCTGTAATTAAAATATTAGTACTAATGTCACCATCTAAATTATCTGTTGCTGTTGCGCCTAATTCGTTATACATGTCACCTACATTTAAGTTAACAACTGATGGTCCTATCAGTGTTATAATTGGTGCTGTAGTATCTGCATTAACAACAACTGTTCTAATAACTTCTGTTGCAGCATTGCCGGCTACATCACTCACATTGTAAGTAATAAAATAAGACCCTACTGTATTTGTATCAACAGTATCACCTGCTATTACAATACTAGACGTTAAATCCCCATCTATATTGTCTGTTGCTGTTGCTCCTAATTCGGTGTAATTATCACCTAGTTCAAGGCTTAATGTTGACCCTCCGTTTAAAGAAATAACGGGAGTCTCAGTATCTGGACCATTACCTTCAATTATAATTGTATAATCTTCTACTTCACCATATTGAAATGTTTCACATGCTGCTGGCAACGCATTATACTTCATAGAAACTCGCATTCGTGTTACATTTTCTACAGCACCTGTTGGCACTGTAAAGCTCCCACTAACAGCGGTCGCTTGTGTTGGTGATTGAGAAAAAACTTGTTCTCCTACATCGTTAAAATCCCCATCTCTATTATAATCTATCCACACCGCATAAGCTTCACTGTAGACCGTACCTGTCCAAGTTGGTGTTACTTCTATTGTGTACTGGGTGTCCTTAGTTAAAACTGTAGAAACACCTGTAAAATCTGAGTAAAATTGTGGCCCAGAACTATTATCTATAGTATTTAATTGAACTCTACTTATGTACTCATCATTGACATTTGTACTAGCAGAATCGCAATAATCTAATTGTACATCTGTAGTTGTGAAATTTACAGAACTACTATATACTGAATTAGAACCACTAGAACATTTACTTCTAATTTGAGCTTCATATTCCGTTAGTGTACTTAGGCCTGTTAAACCTGAAGAAATTCCGGTGACAGCAGTTGTAATCCAATTTGTTGCACCTACTGACCTATATCTTAAATCATAAGATGCACCAGAAACAGCATCCCAATTTAAAGTTGCCGAATTAGTAGATATATTTGAAGCTGTTAAACCTGTTGGTACATTAGCGCTACAGACTACTGGTGCACCAATCGTAAAGTTAGCATTAGAAATATCAAAGAAAATATTATTTGATCCTCTTACCATTATTCTATTTTGGCTACCTTGATTATTAGGCACTACAATAGTATGCGAACCATCATTAGACACTGTTGTAGCCAATGGTATTGGGTAAGTATCACCACCATCTGTAGATAAGAAAATATCTACGTTTGCAGCATTAACTCCGTTACCTGTGGTTCCGGCGACATTCCAAGTTACCGTTTGAGAAGTACCAGCATCCCAAGTTACATTTGTATTTGGCGTATTCAATACAAAAGGACCCGCTGTACCATTAACGGTAACGCGCATATCATCACTATTGTTAGTGCCACCACCTGCTTGATTATCTCTTACCGTAAGTCTAAAGTTTAAATTTCTAGCCACATTAGGAACAGCCTCCCATTGCCAAGCTGTTACACCTGTTTTTACTGTAGCCAATCTTGGAAAATAACGTTCTGAATCTGATGTTGGATTGAAAGATCTAAACGCTACACCAGATGTTGCACTAACACTTGGGTTAGTAGATGCTGCATTATTTTCATCGTATTGTTCCCAACAGTATGATAAGGCATCACCACTATCTGCATCTGTTGCAGAACCTTCTAATACAAAGGCTGTACCTCTAGGAATTGTATAATTTAAACCCGCATTAACTGTAGGTACACTATTACCTGTATTTGTGTTGGTTTGACAAGATGTTGTTTTTATATAATTAGTAACCTGTTCTATTGATCTCGCATGAAAATAAGGATCACTGTTAGACTGCACATCTGTTGGGCCCGTAATACCTGCATAACCCATTATTGTAGAGCCACTACCTGGTTCCATTTGTGCATTAGCACCTTCGTTTCCGCCAAAGGTCCACGTATGATTACCACCAAATTGATGCCCCATTTCGTGCGCTACATAATCTACATCAAAAGGATCACCTTCAGGAACAACATGGGAGGTCCATCCACTACCTTTTTGTCCGTTTACACAAACACAACCTATACAACCTGCGTTACCATTATTCTGAAGGTTGGCAAATAAATGCCCAATATCGTAATTAGCTTCACCTATTACACTTGTTAGTGTATTTTGTAATTGTGAATTATAACCACTCGTAGTATTTCCGTAAGGGTCTGAAGATGTACTTGTATAAATAACCGCGTCAGTAGTTGCTATTAACTGTAGTGTTACATTAAAGTCTGTTTCATAAATGCCATTAACACGTGTCATTGTAGTATTCATAGCTGCTAAAGCCTGGGCTTTTGTACCGCCATGATATTGGGTGTATTCTCCAGTAGCAGACACAGCTAACCTGTAGGTTCTTAATACAGCATCATCAGCATTTTTTGCGACAAAACCACTGCCTATTGATCTATTAAGTTCTTCTGTAACCAAACACTCAAAGTCGTCATTAAAATTGGTTCTGTTCTTTCGGTTAAAAACAATATGCAAATTAGAACCACTTTGTGTTGGCTCAATAAACGTACTTGCACCATCATTAGATAAAATCATAGCGCTTAAACCCGCAGGGGATAAACTAAAACGCAGAACAGAAGATGGATTATCTATACCTTGGCCAATATAAGATCTTATCTCTGGATATCTTACCTGTAAATCTGGGTGCATTGTTGAGGCTTCCTTTATTGTAAAACGTTCTAATTTACCATTGTAATTAGGCACGCTAATTATAACATTAGACGGACTACGAAAATTACTGCGGTCTGGAGCAGATAGTAATTGTTGTTTTAAAGCATTTGCATCTACACTAAAAAGAAGAAAATCTTTAAGGTTTTTGTGATTCGCTTTAGATAAGGAACTTATTGAAGTCGTTTCCTTTTTAAAAAATTGTTTGCTTTGAGAGAATAGCAAACCTGTACTCATACTAATAATGAGCAATAATAATTTTGTCTTCATAATGTTAAGGTTAGTTGATTAATTAATAGCCACCATTAAATTATGAATTATAAAGTCATAATTCTTTTAATCGCAAGTTTTAACAATCAAAACACTAAAATGTGTGGAAAAACCGTAACTGAAAGTAAGAATTGTTTTACTAGTAGACTTAAATAAAAAAGCCCAGATAAAATCTGAGCTTTTTTTTTCGTAAAAAATAACTGTACTATTTAATTATTAACTTTTTTGTTATGCTATGAGAGGCATTAGATAGTTGCACTAAATAGACACCTGCACTGAACCCATTAGTAGATACTGTATTGGTGGTATTACTCATACGTAGATGATCTCTTAAAATTTGCCTTCCCTGAATATCATATAATGTTAATGTAGTAGCAACATTTAGTTGCCCTTTTACTACAATTTGTTTTATATCGTTATCATTATAAACCTGAAGATTATCTAAATCACTGTCATCAACAGATAACGCATTAGCATCAAATCTCAGGTAAAAACGGCCAGTATCAGATAAATCTGAAGTTGGAGTAAACGTATATTCCGACGTATTAAGCAATGTAAATGTATTTGTTAAAGCGTCTTCTAAATAGACGTTACGATTAAGATTGCTATTAACTAAACTGATAGTTACCTGTTCACCTTGCCCTAAATTAACACCAATTGGTATTATTGGATTAGAATTGATATCTGTAAAGCTAATGGCTTGTATTGCCATATCTCTACCAGAGTTATTCTCAACTAATTCTGAGTAAATTGAAAAATCAACAGGCGCAGCATCAAAATGGCTTGCATCATAACCTAAATCTAAACCTAAAGTTGCACTATCCGTAAAATAAACATCCGTACTAAAACTTAAGTTAGTAGACGTCATTAATAATGTACCATGCTCAATAGGGTTTGTTGTACGTCCGGCAATAAAATCATCTGATGAACCAGAAGCTCTCATTGAAGGATTAAATGACACTGTACCACCACCATCTTTAGACGAAACGAAAAAACCTTGTCCTGGTGCAATTAAAGTATTAGGGTTAGCAGAAGCATAAGCCAAATTCCAGACAGTCCAATAACTACCATTAGAATTGTCGGCATCATAACCATAGACAGCTGCACTTTCAGAATCAAATTCAGATAAATTTTCTAATAAGAAATCTTCTAATTTAATATATGAAGGGTAGGGGTTACCAATAAGGTTCCATAATTCATAAAACGTTCCTGTTTTAAAAATTGGCACGTCTAAATTACCTGTTGTTACCGCACCAGTAAATGTAAACATCTGATTAGCGTCTACTGAAGCCGCTCTGTAACCTTTACCGGCCTCGAGCGTGGTAGTTTCTGTGTTAGAAAACGTTACATAATCGCTTGATGTTTTATCAAAAGGACCAAACAAATATTCAGTTGCTTCTGGGTTAGCTAAAACATTTGTATTGTTTGATAGAAAATCAACAAAACTCTCGCTACTAAATGGTGGTGAAATTAAATCTCTTCTATTCGTATCAGAATTAACATAGCGGTTATATTTTAAATCCCCTGAAGCAGAACCTTCTAATAATAAACTTGAAAATTCATTTGAATCTGAATTTAAAATAAACGCGCCATTGTTTGTAATATTTCCGTTTACAGTAATAGCGTTGGCTTTGTCTACACGTATTTCTGCACCTGTATTAATAGTAATATTATTTACACTAATATTAGTATTAGCATTGTATATACCGTCTAAAATCATTACATCCTCAGTATTTGTTGTACCGCTAGGTGCATTTGGTGTCCATGCTGAATTACTATATAAGAGACCATTAAATAAATTAATAGTATAGTCTTCTACTTCACCAAAAGAAAAAGATTCACAAGGGTCAGGAATATCATTAAATTTCATTGACACTCGCATTCTAGCATTTCCAGAAATTATGTTAGAAGGTATATTTATATTACCTGACACTGTGTTAGCACCCGTTATTGGTGTTTGTGAAAAAACTAACTCACCACTATCTGTGAAATCTCCATTTCTATTATAATCTATCCAAACAGCATAACCAACCGCATTATTTGTACCTGCACTAACATATCTTGGTGTTATAGATATACTATAAGTGGTATTTTTAGAGACTGTAGTTGAAAGTGATGTAAAATCTGAGTATACATCTACACTTGAATTATTATTATTAATAGTATTAAAAACAACATTTCTGATACTTAATTGTCCACCTGTATTGGTAGCCGTAGAATCACAATAAACTAAATCAGAGGTCGTAAAGTTTACTGAAGCACTATAATCTGATGTACTTGCAACACATCTACTTCTTACTTGTACTTCGTAGTCTGTTAGTAATTCTAAACCTGTTATAGTGTAAGTCGTAGAGGCTAAATCTGAAACCTCAGTCCAAGCCGTTGTACCTACCTCACGGTATCTAATATCATAAGTTGCAGATGGAATGTTATCCCAAGATACATCAGCGCTAGAAGCTGTTATTGTAGTTGCAGCTAAGCTTGTTGGTACATCTGTGGCACAAGGAATTTGTAAACCAATAATTTTAAAATCATCAATAAAAAATCCTTCGCCATTTGCAGAATAATTTTCGAATTCGTTTTCCGAATCTGAACGCATTCTAAATCTAAAACGTACATTTGATGCTCCAAAAATAGAGGCATTGTTAGAAGCATCTATTACTATTTCTTCCATGACCCACTTATCCATGCGATCGCCATCATAAATATGACCTGATGTATTATTACCTTGAAATGCTTCATCCGAAGCGCCTTTGGCATTATGATCATTTGTACTAGAGGAAGACTCTGGTTTTGTATAGTTTCCGTTTAAATTCACCCATGTTGTACCATTAGTAGAAGCTTGGAATTCTACAAAATCAAAGTTTCTTTCAATATCCCACTTGCTGTAAAACTGAATTAAAACCTCATCTGAACCAGAAAAATCATAGCCATTAACAGTAGTCAACGTTTTTGTTGTATTATCAGCATAAGGAACTGTATTTCCTGTTCTAAAAACACGATTTCCTGTATAACCACCAACAGCTGGTCTTGACCACCCTGAGTTGTTCCAATCTGCAATACCATTTTGAGGATCACTGTCAAATAAAACCGTTGGTTGGTAGTATTTTTCTATATTAATGTTATAAAAAACACCTTCATCATTAGATAATGTGACATTATATTGAATCCTATCATTTGGCTGAATACTTGGATCTAATGTTAAAGCTGCTGATACATTTCGCTGCTCTAAAACCGTGATACCTGTTTGCATTGACGGAGAAACAATACTTGTAATATTTGTTGATATTGGTGTTACTGTTAAAGTAAAATTACTATTGGTCTGCCCTACACGTTCAATACCAAAATCTAAATTAGACGATAACGTCGTTATATCACTCTGAGTTAAATCGTGAAATTTAGCATATTTACCACCATAATAGGCACCAGCTAAAGAAATACGTACAGCACGTTTTGCAATTGGTATAATATCACCTGTCGATGGCCAAAAACCAGTACCACCATGTTCTGGTGTTGTTGCTAAAATATTTTGACCTGAACCTGAAGACCCATTAGAATCGTTACTTCCTCCAAGCATCCAATCGTCAGCAATACCATTAGCTGGTGTAAAAATTGTTGCGCCAGAAACGTATCTATTATACTTTGTCATATCTGCATGCATCTCGTGCATTTCATCTTCTCTGCCCGAAACAAAATTAGGGTTACCACCATAAGGGTGGGGAATAGAGTTAGCAAAGGAGTGATTCCATATCGCTGTTTTAAAGTTACGAGCTAAAATAAAATCGACCATAATCTGAGTTTCTGGTTCAGAGGCTGCACTTGGCCCTCTATAAGAATCACTCGTAGTTGTCCCAGAAGAACCTGTACCTGCAGAACCCCAGAAATAATCAAAGTTTCTATTTAAATCTACACCTCTATTAGTAGACGTATTACCTGTACCACCTGTATTTGGCCTTAAATTTTTACGTTGCATTGCGCCACCTGAAGCACTAATATGCTCATTCCAACGCAACCCATCTGGGTTAACTACAGGAACAAAATACAATTCATTATTATCAACTAAACTTTTAATTGCCGGATCAAGATTATAATTCTCAATAAGATACCACATAAAATACATGTTACCCATTAACGCATTTACCTCTCTTGAGTGAATCATAGACGTAAATAACAATTGTGGTTTTGTACCTTCGGCTGTAGTGCTCTCGTCCCCTGTTATTCTTATGTAATGAATTGTTTGAGGATTCCAACGGGTACCACCTTGTCCAGAATAAGTTAAGCCATTATTTGAAATTGTACCTGATGGGTTTCCCCAAGTTGTCTGGCCAGTTGGTGAAGCATCTTGTTTTGCTGAGACAATATTTAATCCGTTAGATTGTGAATAGGCTCTCATTTGGTCTAATTCTGCTACGACCTGACTTATTGTGTAACAGCCACCCATAGAGCCAAGCTCGAAGTTTAAGGGTTTAACCCAATCCTTCTCTTCTATCTCGTTATATTGCAAATAGTTATCGAGTACGGTTGCACCAACAGAAGACTTCTCTAAATCATTGCTTCTACTCGCTCTTGTTTTTGCATCCTCTAACTGAGCAGCTGCTATTGCAGAAGGCAGTGTATTAACAGCTCTTTGGTTATAAAACGTTTGTAAATCATTTATTTGTGTTGTGTATGCTATACCAAATTGCTGTAAAATAGTTTTATCAGCATCAGATATGTCTAAAGTTAAACTGTTGTGATTATGCTTAACACCACATCTTAAATCAACACCTTGCTCTGCAAGAACATCTAGAGTCGCTTGACTAGGATTATTAATACTAATTCTTGAATGATTTTCTTGAGAAAAAGAAATTTGTACAGCTATAAATAATAATACAATTAAATAATAAAATTTTTTCATTAGTCTGGGTTTGATAATTTTTAACAGTGGGCTAATATATATTATATTATTTGAATTTTATCCACGAAACGCAAATAAATTCGACGAAATGCATAATTAAAAAAATAATAAATACATAAGTTACTGATATACAGATATTTAGTTTTATTTAAAAAAATAAGTATTTTATGTTTATTTTAATGAATATGGCAACTTTTAATATAAATTGATACTCTAAATTGTCTATTTTTACATATGTTAAAAGCTAATTTACTTTGTGTAAACAATCTTTCTGTATCCTTTTTTAGTAAAAAAATTGAAACAGAAATTCTTCATAATATCTCCTTTAAACTAGCTGAAAATTCTATTACAGCCGTTGTTGGGGAATCTGGTTCTGGTAAATCCATAACTTCGTTAACTATAATGAGTTTATTACCAACTAAAATTTCTAAAATTACGAGTGGCTCAATAGTATTTGAGAATAAAGAACTCACTGCTCTAAATGAAAAAAACTTCCGCAAAATAAGAGGCAAAGACATTGCAATGATTTTTCAAGAACCTATGAGTTCTTTAAATCCATCGATGCGTTGTGGCTTACAAGTAGAAGAATTATTAAAACAACACACACAACTCAGTAAAGCAGATATAAAAAAAGAAGTTTTAGAACTGTTTAAAAAAGTTAAGCTGCCAAACCCTAAACGTATTTACAAAGCCTATCCTCACGAAATTTCTGGGGGTCAAAAACAACGAGTAATGATTGCTATGGCCATTGCCTGTAAACCAAAACTACTTATTGCAGACGAGCCAACTACGGCACTAGATGTTACTGTACAAAAAGAAATATTACAATTATTAAAAGATATACAGAAAGAAACCAAAATGAGTATTCTATTTATTTCTCATGATTTGTCTTTAGTTTCAGAATTAGCAGACCGTATATTAGTAATGTATAAAGGAGAAATAGTAGAGCAAGGTAATACGCAAACACTTTTTAAAAACCCAAAACACAACTATACAAAAGCATTAATTGGTGCAAGACCATCAATAGATTACCGTTTAAAAAAACTACCTACAATAGCAGATTTTATGTCTAGTAGTATAGACACCACAATAATTTCTGCTACAGACAGACAAAAGCATCATAAAAAACTATACAACCAAGAACCGCTGCTAGAGGTTATAGACCTCGAAAAAATATACCTTTCTAAAAATGGATGGTTCTCAAAAACGAGCCCTTTTAAAGCGGTAGATAATGTAAGTTTTAAAGTATACCCTGGTGAGACTGTTGGGCTGGTTGGTGAATCTGGCTGTGGAAAATCTACCTTAGGTAATGCCATATTACAATTAGATAAAGCCACATCTGGTATTATAAAGTATAAAGGCAAAGATGTTACACATTTAAATGCAGCAGATTTGCGCGTATTACGAAAAGACATTCAAATTATTTTTCAGGACCCTTTTGCATCACTTAATCCACGTCTCAGTGTTGGTAATGCCATAATGGAACCTATGAAAGTTTATAATATAGGTCGTTCTTTTAGTGAGCGTAAACTTAAGGTGATATCAATTTTAGAAAAAGTAGGACTAGAGGCTTCTGCTTTTAACCGTTATCCACATGAGTTTTCTGGTGGACAACGCCAACGCATTGGTATTGCCAGAACTATTGCATTAGAACCACAACTTATAGTATGCGACGAGTCTGTTTCTGCATTAGACATATCCGTACAAGCACAAGTTTTAAATCTTCTTAACGACCTTAAAGAGCGATTTAATTTTACCTATATTTTTATATCTCACGATTTGGCTGTTGTTAAATATATGGCAGATCAACTTATAGTAATGAATAAAGGTAAAATTGAAGAAATAGGAGATGCAGACGCTATATACAAATCTCCTAAACAAGCATACACTCAAAAATTAATTCATTCTATTCCTAAAACGTCATAAACGTAAATTGACTAAACTAACATAACTCATATGCAACATATTAAAACTAGCATCTACTTCAGTTTTATACTTCTTCTTATAGGGTGTAATAATTCCAACAAATCCCTTCCTAAAACAAAGAATAATGCTGCGCTTATTAACGCAAAAGTAGACTCCCTTTTAGCGCTAATGACTTTAGAAGAAAAAGTTGGGCAAATGAATATGTACAACGGATTTTGGGAAGTTACAGGACCTGTACCAAAAGACGGTAATGCAAAAATCAAATACGATCATCTTATAAAAGGCTGGGTTGGTGGCATGCTAAACGTAAGAGGTGTAGAGAATGTAAAAAAAGTACAACAAATAGCCGTAGAAGATACACGGCTTGGCATACCTCTAATAATTGGTTTTGATGTTATACACGGACTTAAAACCATAAACCCAATACCGTTAGCAGAAGCAGCTAGTTGGGACTTAGAAGCCATAGAAAAATCGGCAAGAGTTGCAGCCATTGAAGCAGCTGCATCTGGTATTAATTGGACGTTTGCACCGATGGTAGATATATCTAGAGACCCGAGATGGGGTCGCGTTATGGAAGGTGCTGGTGAAGATCCTTATTTAGGAAGCAAAATAGCAAAAGCACGTATAAAAGGGTTTCAAGGTGATGACTTAACAAAAGCTAATACCATAGCAGCCTGCGCCAAACATTTCGCGGCCTATGGCTTTACTGAGGCTGGTAAAGAATATAACACGGTAGACATAAGCACCTCAACACTATACAATACTGTATTACCGCCATTTAAAGCAGCTACCGAAAGTGGTGTGAGCACCTTTATGAATTCGTTTAACGATCTTAACGGAGTACCCGTAACAGCAAGTAAATTTTTACAACGTGATATTTTAAAAACACAATGGAATTTTGATGGGTTTATAGTTTCAGATTGGGCATCTATTTATGAGCTTATAAATTGGGGACGTGCCAAAAACGAAAAAGAAGCAGCAGAAATAGCAGCAACAGCAGGCTCTGATATGGATATGGAAGGCAATATTTATATTTCAGAACTTGTTAATTTAGTCAACAATGGCAAAGTTGATATTGCAATTATTAACGATGCAGTTTCAAGAATATTACGTGTAAAATTTGAATTAGGTCTTTTTGATGACCCTTACAAATATTGTAATCTTGAAAATGAAAAAGAACAAATTGGTGCGAAATCACATCGAGATGATGCCTTAGATATTGCAAAAAAATCTATGGTCTTACTTAAAAATGAAAACCACCTTCTACCATTGAAAAAAGAAGGTCAGCGTATTGCTTTAATAGGGCCTTTAGCTTCAGATAAAAATAGTCCTTTAGGTAATTGGAGACTAGCCGCCGATGATAACAGTGCCGTTTCAGTATTAGAAGGCATGTCTACCTACACTAAAAATAGTTTAGTACATCAACAAGGTGTGAAGTTAATTGAGGGTAGCACCACCTTTGTTGATGAAGTAAAGATAAATACAACCGATAGAGATGGATTTAAAAAAGCCGTTGTAGCAGCAAAAGATGCTGATATAGTTGTAATGGTGTTAGGTGAGCATGGGTTTCAAAGTGGAGAATCGCGCAGCCGCACACGCTTAGATCTACCCGGCTTACAACAAGAACTATTAGAAGCCGTGTATGCCGTTAATAAAAATATTGTACTCGTTTTAAATACGGGTAGGCCATTGGCCATTACTTGGGCAGCAGAGCATATACCATCTATTATTGTAGGCTGGCAATTAGGCTCACAAACTGGCAATGCCGTAGCACAGGTATTATATGGAGATTATAACCCTAGTGGAAAATTACCGATGACCTTTCCTAAAAGTGTTGGGCAAATTCCTATTTATTACAATCATAAAAATACGGGTCGCCCAGATAATAATGCTGGTAATGTGTTTTGGTCGCACTATATAGACGAGGCTAATACACCTTTATATCCTTTTGGATTTGGATTGAGCTATACCAAATTTAAGTATGATAATTTAAAAATTGAAGGCGCTAATTTTTCTAGTAATGATAGCATAACCGTCTCTGTTAATGTTTCTAATATTGGAAAAGTAAAAGGCAAAGAAGTTGTTCAACTTTATATTAGAGATATAGTTGCTACAAACGTAAGACCTGTGAGAGAATTAAAAGGCTTTAATTTAACACCCCTTGATGCCGGCGAAACAAAAACAATAAAATTTAAGTTAACCAAAGCCGAATTAGGATTTTATACAAACACTGGAGTATTTGCTATAGAACCTGGTGACTTCGAAGTTTATGTGGGTGGAAATTCTGATGCTAAATTAATGACAACATTTACATTAGAATAAATAGTTAAAAACTGCTAGGTTTGTTTTTATTAGCCTAAAACAGAAATACTTTTTTTGCTAACTTTAAGACATCCAGAACTAATCTTACTATATTTTTCAAACCTGAAAACAGGTTGTTATCAGGTAAAGTAGGTAATGGTAGATTTGGGCTTGTTGTTTTCATAAGTAAAAATTTATGATAGACTTGGGGCAAATCATAAATTAAATTTAAGGTAGATTTGGGACAATACCTTTGGGACTGCTAATATACACATCACTTAAGATACATCAGACAAATAACACTATTAATCGATGAAATACATATAATTTTAACATTTAGACCTGTTTGGGTCACAAAAAAAGCCATTTTTAAAGAATAGCTTTTAATTTTAATATCATAATGTAAAGCTTTTATAAATCCATTTCAGGAATATCACCTTCAATTATAAGATGACCTTCTGTAGCTTCTTTTATAGCTTCAACTGAAACACCAGGTGCACGTTCTAGTAATTTAAATCCTTTTAGTGTAACTTCTATAACTGCAAGGTTAGTTACTATCTTTTTAACACAACCAACACCAGTTAATGGTAAAGAACATTTTTTTAGTAATTTAGATTCACCTGCTCTATTTGTATGCATCATGGCTACAATAATATTTTCTGCGCTAGCGACCAAGTCCATAGCTCCACCCATACCTTTAACCATTTTACCAGGAATTTTCCAGTTTGCTATATCACCATTTTCAGACACTTCCATAGCACCAAGAATAGTTAAGTCTACGTGCTTACCTCTTATCATAGCAAAACTAGTAGCCGAATCAAAAAATGAAGCTCCTGGCAAGGTGGTAATAGTTTGCTTACCTGCATTTATAAGATCTGCATCTTCTTCACCTTCAAAAGGAAAAGGCCCCATACCTAAAACACCATTTTCACTCTGAAATTCAACCTCTATATCTTCTCTAACAAAATTTGCTACAAGTGTAGGTATACCAATTCCTAAGTTAACATAGTCACCGTCTTTTACTTCTTTAGCAATGCGTTTTGCAATTCCGTTTTTATCTAACATAATTATTGACGTTGTCTTACTGTTCGTTGTTCAATTCGTTTTTCAAAATGTTCACCTTTAAATATACGTTGAACAAATATGCCAGGAATATGAATTTGATTAGGATCTAACTCACCCACCGGAACCAACTCTTCTACCTCAGCTACAGTAATTTTTGCAGCACCACACATATTAGGATTAAAGTTTCTTGCTGTTCCTTTAAAAATTAAATTTCCGGCTGCATCACCTTTCCAAGCTTTTATAAAGCCAAAATCGGCATTAAATGCGTGCTCTAGTACATACATTTTTCCGTCGAATTCTCTAGTTTCCTTTCCTTCAGCCACTTCTGTACCATAACCCGCTGGTGTGTAAAACGCAGGGAAACCTGCTTGTGCTGCTCTAGCGCGTTCTGCCAAAGTACCTTGAGGAATTAATTCTACATCTAACTCGCCAGACAACATTTGCCTTTCAAACTCATCGTTTTCGCCAACATAAGACGAAATCATTTTTTTAATTTGCCTTTGTTGTAATAGTAAACCCAAACCAAAGTCGTCGACACCTGCATTATTAGAGATACAGGTTAGATTTATTATATTAAGTTTTACTAATTCTGCAATGGCATTTTCTGGAATACCAGATAAGCCAAAACCACCAAACATAAAGGTCATGCTATCGGCTACACCTTTTAATGCTTCAGTAACATTTGCTACTTTTTTATTAATCATAAATATTAAAAATTTATACCCTTAAAGATACAAAATAAGGTTTTAACTAAAATAAATTCTAACTAGAAAATAGAACGCTTTTAAAACCAGTTAGAAGTCTGAGAAATCATCTACATCTTCATTATTGTTATTAGATGTATTAGACGTGTCATCATCTGAGGTTACTTCACAGTCTATATTTATAGATAATTGAGACGGCTTTTCAAATTCACTTGTAGAAACTTTAAGTGTTTTATCTGCGTAACAAGCTTTCATATACAATCCCCAAATTGGTAAAGCCATAGAAGCACCTTGTCCGTATTTTGTAGTTTTAAAATGGGCAGCTCTGTCTTCTGCACCAACCCAAACGCCAGTAACTAAATTAGGAACCATACCCATAAACCAGCCATCACTTTGGTTTTGTGTAGTGCCTGTTTTACCTGCTATAGGGTTTGTAAACTGATATGGATAGCCAGTCATTATTTCTCTGTACATACCATTATATTTATCTACACCCACAGATCTTAAACGTCCACCTGAACCAGCTTTTGTAACACCTTCCATAAGATTTACTGTTACATAAGCAACTTCTTCACTTAAAACATCTTTACTTTCAGGTGCAAATTGGTACAATACTGTTCCGTTTTTATCTTCTATACGAGTAACCATTACGGGTTTATTATACACCCCTTTGTTGGCAAATGTTGAGTAAGCTGCAACCATTTCATACACACTAATATCTGGTGTACCTAATGCTATTGCTGGCACAGGTAAAATATCTTGCTCAATACCTAATTTTTTAGCCATTTCTACAACTGGCTGTGGCCCTATCTCATTCATTATCCTAGCAGTGACGGTATTTGTTGACGTCGCAAGAGCATCTTTTAGAGTTTGAAAACCAGAATATTTTAAATCGTTATTTTTAACCGTCCAAGGTTCTGGATTTCCAAATTTATTGGCTTCGATGGTTATTGGACTGCGTGGAAACGAATCGCATGGCGAGTATTGTAATTGGTCTATTGCAGTAGCGTAAACAAAAGGCTTAAATGTAGAACCTACTTGGCGCTTACCTTGTTTTACCATATCGTACTGAAAGTGTCTATAATTCATACCACCAACCCAAGCTTTTACATGGCCAGTTAGCGGATCCATAGACATCATTCCTGTTCTTAAAAACGATTTATAGTAACGCATAGAATCCATTGGCTTCATAACCGTATCTACATATGAAGCTTTACCGTCTACCCATTTAAAAATTTCCATTTCTACAGGTTTATCAAAAGAAGCCATAATTTCTTTATCGGACTTACCTTGTTTTTTTAATATTCGCCAACGCTCACCACGTCGCATACCATTGCGAAGTAATGTGTTAATTTCGGACTGATTTAGTTCTAAAAACGGAGCAGTTTTATTACGATCTGGTGTGTTTTGGTTATCGAACTCGGCTTGTAGTCTTGGCATATGTTGTGCTACAGCTTCTTCTGCGTAGTGTTGCATACGAGAATCTATAGTGGTAAACACCTTTAGACCATCACTATTAATATTGTATTTAGTGCCATCTGGTTTTCTGTTTTTCTCGTCTTTTACCCAATCTTTCATAAAAGATCTTAGGTATTCTCTAAAATAGGTTGCCATACCCTCTCGGTGAGATTCGGGTGAGTAATTTAAATCTAATTCTGTTTTTTGGAGTGAATCTTTTACCTGCTCAATAATAAAATCGTATTTCATCATTTGAGCCAAAACAACATTACGTCGGTTTTTGACACCAACTGGGTTTCGTCTTGGATTATATAAAGAGGAATTTTTAAACATCCCAACAAGCATGGCAGACTCTTTTAAATCTAGATCTTTGGGTTCTTTACCAAAATAAATACGTGAGGCAGAACGAATACCGTCACCATTATTACCAAAATCATAGATGTTAAAATACATCGCTATAATTTCTTCTTTGGTGTATTGACGCTCAAGACGAATGGCAATAACCCACTCTTTTATTTTTTGAGTTAATCTTTCAATTATATTCTGAGAAGCCACACCAACAAATAATTGTCGAGACAATTGTTGAGATATAGTACTTGCCCCACCTCTTTGACCTAAAAAAGCAAATGCTCTTAATGTCCCTCTTCCATCTATACCAGAATGCTCGTAATAACGTGCATCTTCTGTTGCGACTAAAGCATCGACCAAATTTTTAGGTAAATCTTCGTAATCTATAGGTGTTCTATTGTCATCAAAATAAAATTTACCTAATGTCTTATTGTCTGAAGAAATAATTTCGGTAGCTAAATTAGTTTCCGGGTTTTCTAATCTTGTATAATCTGGCATTTCACCTAGGAGTCCCCAAGATGCAAAAAGAAATAACAAAACAATGGCTAAAATACCACCTGTAAAAAGCATCCAAAACCAACGAATATATTTTGTAAAGTCTAAAACTTCTGGTTTAGATTTTGCTGTTTTCTTTTTTGCCATAACACCTACTATTGAGTTCTTTCTACTCTAAAACCTATATCTGTAATACCTTCTAAATTTAAAATACCATTTGCTTCGCCGTTATTGCGCATAGCATGCTGAATATTTACCGTGTAATCACCGGCTTCTGTAAACTTAAAATTATCTTTATAACCTCTATACCAAAGTTTATTTTCTTTAATATCAGTAAAACCCGTACCTAAAAGCGCACCATTTGGTGCAGCCATTTTATACTCTAATGTGTCTGTTATAATTTTTCCGTTAGGGTAATTTAACTCCACTATTAAAAATAAATTACTAAACTTATAACCGTTGTTATTTCTTAAATTAACATATGCATTATAAGTATTAATGGTATCTGGTGCTTTAAAGTTAAAACTTGCAATGGTATCTTTATGCCATACGTTTGGCAAAGGTTTGTACACATCGTAAACAGCGTTAGAATCGCAACTAACAACAAAAAAACAAAAAGCTACGGCTACGTATAACCAATTAGTTCTTTTTTGCATTTTGTTTAGTGTTTCGATTTTTGTTTCTACTTTTATTACGATTGCTCTTATTGGTTTTACGTTTGTTATTTGATTTTGGACTATCAAAGCGTGTTAAACTATCTTGACCTACAACGTTTTCAAAATCATTTTTAGTATCTTGTATATGCTCAACCGCATACTCTTCTAGGCTGGCTACCTTTTCTCTTTTCTTGTTCTTATCTATAATTTTGTTGGCTTGGTCAGTAGTAATGATGTGCCAATTCATCCATTCACCCTCGTAAGCATACCACATTAAGCCTTTAAAAATATCAGTCTTCTGGCATACTGCATTTCCTTTTTCGGTGTACAGCTTTGTGTCTGACTTTGGAAATGCCTTTAAGGCATCTAAATACGAATCGAGTTCATAATTAAGACAACACTTTAACTTACCACATTGGCCTGCAAGTTTTAATGGGTTTAAGGATAATTGTTGGTAGCGTGCTGCAGAAGTACTCACCGATCTAAAATCGGTTAACCATGTAGAGCAACACAATTCTCTACCACAAGAGCCAATACCACCAAGTCTAGCTGCTTCTTGTCTAAAGCCTACTTGCTTCATCTCAATACGCGTTCTAAATTCTCTAGCAAAAACTTTAATTAGCTCTCTAAAATCTACACGCTCTTCGGCTGTATAATAAAAAGTTGCTTTGCTACCGTCACCTTGATATTCTATATCTGAAATTTTCATTTTCAGCTTTAAATCAATAGCAAATTGACGTGCTTTTACCTTCATTGGCTCTTCTTTATCTCTAGAAGCTGACCAAATATCTATATCTTTTTGAGATGCTTTGCGGTAAATTTTTAGAACATTTTCAGCATCGTCTAGGTTTACTTTTTTTCGCTTCATTTGAACGCGAACTAGCTCACCCGTTAGTGTAACCATACCAATATCATGACCCGATTTTGTTTGGGTAGCAACAATATCTCCAATGCTTAATGTAAGATTTTCTGTGTTTTTATAATAATGTTTTCTGCCATTTTTAAAACGAACTTCAACACCAATAAAGGGTTCTTGTCCGTTAGGAAGCGACATGTTAGCTAACCAATCAAAAACAGTAAGTTTATTGCAGCTATCTGTGCCACATGTACCATTGTTTTTACATCCTTTTGGTTGACCGTCTTCACCAGTTGCGCAGCTGTTACAAGCCATAAAAGTTTTATATATTTAGTCTAGATTATAAAACATCTAGCTATAGGATTCATAAATAATTTAAGAGTAAAGATAAAACTATTTATCAATTTCTGTAAGGATAAGAATCTAAGATTTAAAAAAGCCTTGAATTAAGGTTCAAGGCTTTAGCAAGTTACTTTTTTAAAGTTTCGAATATATTTCTTAAATCTTTCTTGTAAGGCAAATGATCTGCTCTTCCTTTTTTAAAAATATCATTACTATTGCCTTGCCCTTTTCGCAGTGCTTTTTGTTCTTCAAAAGGTAATCTGTTAATTTCCATACAATTTGTAGAACAGCAATTTTCCATTTTTTCTTTACAAGTTTCACATTGAATAAACAATAAATGACACGCTTCGTTAGCACAATTGGTATGCATATCTGCTGCACTACCACATTGGTGACAGTTAGAAATAACATCATCAGAGATGCGCTCAGAACGGCGTTCATCGAACACAAAATTTTTACCTATAAATTTATTCTCTAAACCATCAGCTTCAATTTGCCTTACATAGTTTATAATACCACCTTCGAGCTGAAACACATTTTTAAAACCTTTGTGTTTATAATAAGCACTGGCTTTTTCACATCTTATACCACCAGTACAATACATTACTAGTTTCTTGTCTTCTTTATGTTCTCGTAAATCTTCTTCTATTAAATCTAAAGATTCTCTAAACGTATCTACATCTGGCGTAATTGCATTTTTAAAATGACCAATTTCGCTTTCATAATGATTTCTCATATCTACCAAAACAGTGTTTGGGTCTTCAATAAGCTCATTAAACTTTTCTGCATTAACGTGCACACCTTTATTAGTAACATCAAAAGTTGTATCGTTAAGACCATCGGCAACAATTTTGTTACGCACTTTAACCTTAAGTTTTAAAAAGGCAAAATTATTATGCTCAATGGCTATGTTTAATCTTACATTTTCTAAAAATATAATGGTGTCTAAATGGTTTTTAAAAGATTCAAAATTTTCTGCTGGTACAGAAAGTTGTGCATTAATACCTTCGTTAGCTACATAAATTCTACCCAAAACCTCTAGTTGGTCCCAAGCTAAGAATAAATGGTTTCTAAAAATTTCGGTATTGCCAATTTTGGCGTACATATAGAAAGAGATTGTGAGGCGCTCTTTACCGGCTTGCTCAATAAGTTCTGCTCTTTCTTTAGCACTTAAGTTATTGTACAGTTGCATGCTATACTAATTTTAAGATTAAAGATTATTTTTGAGTTACAAAGGTATTATTTTTAATGAACTGACATAAAAAAAGCACTTAGAGGTTATCAAAGTGCTTTTTACTTACTAACTTAACTAAAACTAAATTTTTAAGTTAAACCTTAAAAGGATTTTCAACCACCACAAAAGCAGTGGTTGATTCTCCTAGTGTTTTTAACTAATTTAAAGACTTATCTCATCTTTTAAAAAAGGTTTTCATAGCAGTTCTTTCCTTTTTCATTTAGTAGATGTGAAAAGTGTAAAATGGTTGCGTCAAAAAATTGAAAAAAGTAAAATAAATGGTATTTTTGAAGTGAAATTAATATGAAAACTAGAAGAAATGAGTAGTGAAAAAGATGCAAAATTAAAAGCCTTAAAGTTAACTTTAGATAAATTAGACAAGGCTTATGGCAAAGGTACTGTAATGAAAATGAGCGACCAGGCGGTTGTAGATGTAGAGGCTATTTCATCTGGTTCGTTAGGTTTAGACATTGCTTTAGGCGTTGGCGGTTACCCTAGAGGACGTGTTATAGAAATATATGGTCCAGAATCTTCTGGTAAAACGACATTAACGTTACACGCTATCGCTGAAGCTCAAAAAGCTGGTGGAATTGCTGCGTTTATTGATGCTGAGCATGCTTTTGATCGTTTTTATGCTGAAAACCTTGGCGTAGATATTGATAATTTAATTATTTCTCAACCAGATAATGGTGAGCAAGCTTTAGAAATTGCCGATAATTTAATTAGATCTGGTGCTATTGATATTGTTGTAATAGATTCTGTTGCTGCCTTAACACCTAAGAGCGAAATTGAAGGTGAAATGGGTGATTCTAAAATGGGTTTACACGCACGTTTAATGTCTCAGGCTTTAAGAAAATTAACCGCTTCTATTAGCAAAACCAATTGTACGGTAATCTTTATTAACCAATTACGTGAAAAAATTGGTGTAATGTTTGGAAACCCTGAAACAACCACTGGTGGTAATGCCTTAAAGTTTTATGCTTCTGTACGTTTAGATATACGTCGTTCTACACAAATAAAAGATACTGATGGTAACGTAATGGGTAATAAAACACGTGTAAAAGTGGTTAAAAACAAAGTGGCACCACCTTTTAGACTTGCAGAGTTTGATATTATGTACGGAGCCGGAGTTTCTAAAGTTGGTGAAGTTTTAGACTTAGCAGTTGCCCATGAGATTGTTAAAAAGAGTGGCTCTTGGTTTAGTTATGGAGAAACCAAACTAGGACAAGGTAGAGATGCTGTAAAACTATTAATAAAGGATAATCCAGATTTAATGGACGAATTAGAAGCCAAAGTTAGGGCACTAATTAACGAAGCAAAATCATAAAAATTAAAATCCTGAAAAAAATTCAGGATTTTTTTAGTTTTAGACGCAACCCTTTTACCTTTTTTGCATCTACTAAGTGAAATTAATTATATATGAATATGAAAAAGTATGTATTGTTAGCAATTTTAAGTATTGCAATGTTTACATCTTGTAGTGTAGATGGTGACTCATCACCTAGTTTCTCGTTAGAAGTTTTACCTATTGAAAGTGTAGAAATGCCCGAGCAATTTACTCATGGTGAGACTCACGAAATTCTTATTACATATGTTGCGCCAAATTCTTGCTACCAATTCAATGACTTTCTTTATGAAATTGAGGGCCACGTAAGAACCGTAGCAATTGTAAACACCGTTTATAACAACCCAGATTGTATTGCACAACCAGAAGTAGTAACTGTAAGTTTAGATTTTCCTGTAACTGGTACAGAAACCTATATATTTAAGTTTTACCAAGGTGAAGATGCTCAAGGCGTAGATCAATATTATTTAGTAGAAGTTCCTGTTATAAATAGCAGAATTGATATTGGCGATAATAGACAATAGACTAATTATTAATTAATTCCGAAACTAATGTGAGTTTAGAACAACTCATTGAAAATTGTGCAAAACAAGATGCTAAAGCTCAAAGCCAATTATACAAGCAGTATGCAAGTAAATTATTTTCGCTTTGTCTTAAGTACTCTAAAAATTATGCAGAAGCAGAAGATAATCTGCATGACGCATTTATAACTGTATTTAGTAAAATAGATCAGTATAATAACAAAGGTTCTTTTGAAGGTTGGCTAAAACGTATAGCAATAAACACATCATTGCAACGCTACAGAGAAAATATTGGAGTTTTCGATATTATTAATGAAGGAAATATACCTGACGTAGCTGTAGATATAAATGATGAAAATTTGAGTTTAGATTTTTTGTTGAAAATCATTCAAGAATTGCCAGACCGCTATCGTTTAGTTTTTAACCTTTATGTTTTAGATGGCTACTCACATGTAGAAATAAGTGAGTTAATTAGTATCTCAACCGGAACCTCAAAATCTAATCTGGCGCGAGCACGATTAATTTTAAAAGATAAAATAGAAGTTTACAAAGCGAACCCAAATTCGCAGTATTTACAATAATGAGTGATAATAAAAACATAGACAGACTTTTTCAAGAAAAGTTTAAAGATTTTGAAGTTGCGCCAAACGCTGCCGTTTGGGAACGCATAAGCGAAAGTTTACCTAACCAACCTAAGAAAAAACGTAGAGTTATAGCGTTGTGGTGGCAAATTGGTGGTATTGCAGCGGCCTTAGTGCTCTTATTTACAGTGGGCTTTACTGTATTTAGTACAGATGAGAATCTTAATAGTAATGCACCTGTTGTAAATTCAAATACAACAGAAGAAGATAATACGGCTACAGGTCTTAGAAAAGCACCAGAAACCAATATTGCAGATACTAACAAAGACGCACAAACTAAAAAAGAATCAACTAAAACCGAAACAAATACAATTTCTAAAGCATTAATAACACCTAATAAACAAGAAGAAAATACAGTTGTTAATAATGCGGTTATAAAAAAATCAAAAACGTTGCAAAAGCGTAGTACAACCAATAGCACTATTAAAAATGAGCGTACTTCTAAAGTAGCGGCAATACAATCAGAAGAAAAAAGAAAAACAACATTAAAGACCAATACAGTTACCAATTTACCTGAGGACAATAGTGCCACTAAAATCGCAGCAAACACAAATGAAAAGAAAACGGATTCTGATAGTTCAAATAAAACAACGATAGCGTCAGAATCTCATATGAAATCTGCGATACAAAACACGTTAGATAATAAAACAACCATTGCTAACAACAGTTCTAATATAAATAGTGCCGCTGAAAATACCAGCAATAAAGAGAGCAGCCAAAATACAAAGAACTCTAATATAGAAGATACAACTAAAGCGACTTCTACTAAAGAATCTCTTATTGAAGCAATAGCTAAAAATACCGACAAACCTATCATTGAAAAAGAAGAGGATAAACAAAACAGGTGGAGCATTGCACCCAATGTAGCGCCTGTTTATTTTAGTTCATTAGGCCAAGGATCTTCTATAGACCAACAGTTTAACGAAAACGCCAAAAGTAGTGATGTTAATATGAGTTATGGTATTACAGGTACCTATGCTGTTTCTAAAAAACTAAGAATCCGTGCTGGTATTAACCGTGTAGATTTAAGTCAAACCACATCAGATGTATTTGCCTTTACTGGAGCAGAAACAGCGTCTAGAGGAATTGATGCTCAATTTAGTAATATTTCATTTAGTAACGGTGTACAAACCGTATCACTAATGAGTTCAAAAATGTTAGATAGGTCTTCAGCACCAGAGTTATTTAATACTAAAATAGCTGGTAATGTTGATCAGCGTTTTGGTTTTATTGAGGTGCCTTTAGAATTAGAATACAGACTCGTTGATAAGAAATTTGGAGTTAATGTTATTGGCGGTTTCAGTACATTTTTTCTTAATGAAAATGAACTCTATGCAGATATAGATGGAGTCTCTACATTAATTGGTGATGCCAATAATGTAAATGGTACTAGTTTTAGTGCAAATTTTGGATTAGGCTTAGATTATAGTCTTTCTAAACAATGGAATATCAATCTTGAACCAACATTCAAGTACCAAATAAATACATTTAATAATACGTCTGGTGATTTTAGACCCTTCTTTATTGGTGTGTATACAGGATTAAGTTTTAAGTTTTAGGTAAATTTAAATTAGGTTAGATTATTGCAACCACAAATTAAGCAATGATGAATGCAATGATTACAAAAGCTGCTCTTGGTTAGAGCGGCTTTTTTGTTTCTATACTATTAAGGCGGTTTAATTCTTCTAAAATTAAGGTTCTTGTTCTTGTATTTAAGGCTTTAGTATCTTCTATTGCTAAACCCTCTGTACTTATAAACTGATGTATTTTTGCTCGCATCTTACCTGGTCCACCACTAAAAAACGTATAAGATAATCGCTTTTTATTGTCATAAAAAGTAATAGGTACAATGGGTATTTGATGATTAATAGCCAAACGAAATGCTCCATCTTTAAAAGTATCTAAAACAATATGCTCTTCGGGCACACCACCTTCAGGAAAGATACAGATGCTCACTCCTTGCTTTAAACGTTTTTGCGCTCTTAAAAATACGGCTTGTCTGCTTTTAGCACTACTTCTATCTACCAAAATACATGTGCGTTTATAAAAGAAACCAAATAGCGGAATTTTAGACAATTCTTGTTTACCAACAAATACAAAGGGGTTTTTTGAAGCCACCAACATAAGCATTATATCTGCCATTGAGGTATGATTTGCCACAAACATATAACTCTTATTTGGTTCTGGTTGCTGATCTTTTTTAATTGTATATCCAAAACCCATTCCTATTAAAATAAATTTAGACCAAATACGTGCTAATCTAAAAAATAACGGATACCATTTTTCTTTAGAAATAGAAATAATTAGCAATGGCAACATTATAATTATTGGTATTGCTACAAGAATATAGAACCAAATACGATATATAAGCCAAAATGGATACTTTAATAGTGCCATAACATCAAAACTAAGTATTTAATTCAAATAGCCTCTAATAGTTCTTTCAAAAATTTATCTTTGTTTTTTATTTTGATTGAAGTTTAATTTAATAAGATTCCTGCTTTTGCAGGAAGTAAGCATGGCAAGAATACTAACAGGCATACAAAGCACAGGAACACCACATTTGGGTAATATTTTAGGTGCAATTTTACCAGCAATTGCGCAAGCAAAAGATAATGCAAACGATTCGTATTTGTTTATTGCAGATTTGCACTCCTTAACTCAAATAAAAGATGCAGAAATGTTACGAAGTAATACCTACTCTACCGCAGCAACATGGCTAGCCTTTGGTTTAGATATTGATAAAACTGTATTTTACAGACAAAGTGATGTGCCACAGGTAACTGAATTATCTTGGTATTTAAACTGTTTCTTTCCGTTTAAACGACTAGAGTTAGCACATAGTTTTAAAGATAAAGCAGACCGTTTAGACGACGTTAACGGAGGGCTGTTTACGTACCCCATGTTAATGGCTGCAGATATTTTATTGTACGATGCCGAAATTATACCTGTTGGTAAAGACCAAGAACAACATATAGAAATGACACGCGATGTTGCAGCACGTTTTCATGCTAAAATGGGAGGTGAAACCTTTGTGCTACCAAAAGCAGATATACAAAAAGATACCATGCTTATTCCTGGTACAGATGGTGCTAAAATGAGTAAAAGCAAAGGTAATATCATAGATATTTTTTTACCAGCCAAAAAGTTACGCAAGCAAATTATGTCTATACAAACAGACAGCACACCACTCGAAGACCCTAAAGATTGGAATACGTGCAACTGCTTTGCTATTTATAACTTATTAGCATCTAAAGATGACGTCGCCACTATGAAAGCTAATTACAAAAATGGTGGTTATGGTTATGGGCATGCCAAACAAGCTTTATATGAGTTAATTATTGAACGTTTTGCTGAACCTAGAGAACGTTACGATTATTATATGAGTAATCTTGAAGAAATTGATGCGGCTTTATCTAAAGGGGCTGCCAAGGCTAAAGTTATTGCAGATGGTGTTTTGGCGCGTGTAAGATCTAAGGTTGGATACTAGATAACCTCAAACAACTTACCTGGCAAAGGTCTAACTACCCCTTTTAATTCCATGTTAAGTAAAATACCTGCAATTTTATAAGTTGGCATTTCACATTGTATGGCAATAACGTCTAGAAGCTCTTTGTCATTATCTTTTAGAAAATTATAAATGATTTTCTCATCGGGTTCTAACTCTACAAATAGTTGCTTCTGCACTGCTGGTTTTTTGTTAGATTCTAATTCCCAATTCAACATATAGGGCACATCTAAAGGATTAGATAGTAAATGTGCTTTCTGAAATTTTATTAAATTATTACAACCTACACTTTGGCTATCGGTAGTTCTACCTGGTACAGCAAATACTTCTCTATTATAAGAATTGGCAATATCTGCGGTAACTAAACTGCCCCCTTTTTCGGCAGATTCTATAACTATTGTAGCTTCACTAAGCCCTGCAATAATACGATTTCGTTTTAAAAAATTATTGCGATCAAAATTATCTGTGCTCCAAAAATCTGAATAAAAACCGCCATGGTTCTCAATATCTGCTACATACTTTTTATGCACTTTAGGATAGATTTGATTTAAGCCATGCGCCAAACAACCAATGGTTTGCAAATTGTGCTTAACTGCAGCTTTGTGCGCAGTAATATCTGTGCCATAGGCAAACCCAGATACAATTATTGGATTAAATTGGGCTAAACTTTCTATCAGTTTTTCGCAGAATGCAATACCACTTGTGGTAATTTTACGAGCACCAACAATACTTATAATACGCTGTTGTTTTAGGTTTATGTTTCCAGATTGGAATAAAACAATAGGGCCATCTATGCAATGTTTCAGCTTTTCGGGATAGGTGTCTTCTGTAAAATAATGGACTAATAGGTTGTTATCTTTAATAAATTTTAATTCACTTTCAGCTTCTTCTATATGTGTTTTATCAAAAAGACCTTGAATTGTAACCGTACCTATGCCATCAATTTTTAACAAATTAGATATCTTTTCTTTTAAAACTGCCTCAACCGATCCACAATGATTTATAAGTTTTTTAGCTGTTGTTGGTCCTATTTTAGGAACGTGTTGTAATGCTAAAGCATAAATAAGTTGTTGGTCTGTCATAGAAACTAAAGTATGGTCTTAAGTATTAAACTATTACACGAATATAACTATATAATAATAGCTTTTTACAAAAGGTTATAAACTAAAAAATAACAGTTCAACAAAAAAAGTTTAGTAAAAAAAAGAGTTGTGAATTCGAAGAAAATCAGACTTATATACCATCTTGTATTCTTATGTTAATAACTAAAGCTTCTCAAAGTTTCATCAGAAATAATTTTTTTTAACTTTGCTTTAATATGCAGTTAGAGACTTACATTAGCGACCTTTTATATAGATACGATTGTGTTATTGTTCCTGGATTTGGTGCCTTTTTAACACACCGTGAATCTGCGAAAATGCATAGCTCTACACACACATTTTACCCACCAAAAAAAGTAGTATCTTTTAACGAACAGCTGCAAAATAATGATGGCTTACTTGCTAATTATATTGCAGAAGTTGAAAAGATACCTTACGCAACAGCTACTACTAATATTTCTAATAAAGTTAAAGCACTAAAATCGTATTTGGTAGAAGGGGAATCTATTGAGTTTACTAATATCGGTAAGTTGGCCTTAAATACTGACGGAAAAATTTTATTTAATCCGTCTAATCACATCAATTATTTAACTGATGCTTTTGGCTTATCTCATTTTACATCTTTAAACATAACACGAGAAGTTTATAAAGAAACTATTACTGCTGTTGAAGAAAAAACACCTATTATATTTACACCAGAAAAACGCAATACGACCAACTGGTTAAAATATGCTGCAACGGCTGTTATATTTTTAGGTTTAAGTGGTTTTGTTGGCGCAAGCTATTACAAAACAACTATAGAAAACCACAACCAATTAGCACAAGAAAGTGCAAATAATCAGTTAGAAACTAAAGTACAACAAGCTACATTTATAATTAGCAACCCGTTGCCTGCCGCAACATTATCTGTAAACAAACAAAGTGGTAACTATCACATAGTGGCTGGTGCTTTTAGAGTTGAAGCAAATTCTAATAAAAAAGTAAAACAACTAAGAGCTAAAGGCTATAAAGCCAGAACTATTGGTGCTAATCGTTACGGTTTACATGAAGTTGTTTATGCCAGTTTTGACAACAGAGAAGATGCACAGCGCGAACTTTTTAAAATACGCAATTCGCACAATAGTGATGCTTGGCTATTAATTAAGGCTTTAGATTAATCTTCTAATCTAACTACACATTTTTTTGGTTTTAACCCGTTGTCTATTTCGTATTAAAATATAAAAACTACATAAACTCAAGTAGTTTTAAGTCACGAAAAATTGTATCTGGAATTCTTTAGAAATTAAAATTTTGCTTTTAAGTGTAAATTATTCTCATTTTAAATCTAAAAAGTCACACGAAGTAACGCATTTTATCAAAATATACAAAAGCTTGTTTTTAGCTTTTTTTAATGCGTCTTAAAATGACAATGTAAGAAATTCTAAATTCGTACATCTACAACCTAAAATCCATTTATCTTTGCACAAGATTAAAAAACTTATGCAATCAAGAACAGCCTTTCAGTCTAAAACTATAGTTACCGATTTAGTTTTACCTAGTGAAACCAATCCTATTAATAATTTATTTGGTGGCGAGTTGCTAGCACGTATGGATAGGGCTGCGAGTATAGCAGCAAGGCGTCACTCTAGACGTATTGTGGTTACCGCTTCGGTAAACCACGTCGCATTTAACAGATCTGTACCTTTAGGTAGTGTTGTTACAATTGAAGCTAAAGTATCGCGTGCTTTTACATCTTCTATGGAAGTCTATATGGACGTTTGGATTGAAGATAGAGAGTCTGGCGAGTGTATTAAAGCCAATGAGGCTATTTATACCTTTGTTGCTGTAGATGAAACTGGCCGACCTGTAAAAGTGCCAGAACTTTTACCCGAAACAGCATTAGAAAAAGAACGTTTTGACGCTGCACTTAGACGTAAACAATTAAGTTTATTACTTGCTGGTAAAATGAAACCTAATGACGCCACTGAATTAAAAGCACTTTTTGAGTAATTATTTTGGTTAGCCGCGAAGCTATAAGCACGTAAAAAAAATTACTTTTTAATACTTTCTTTTAAGAGGCTCTACTATAACTCTAAATAATATATATTGAGTTTTATCATTTAGTCAACCAATACTGAGGATTTAATTTTTGGTCGTTTTTATAAACCCTAAAACCTAGCATACTTTCACCATTCGTTTTATTTGTAAAAACCTGCCCAATGGCTTGTCCGGTTTTTACTTTATCGCCAGACTTCACATATATTTTGGATAGGTTGGTATAAATAGTAAGATAATTTCCATGCCTAATTATAATAGCCGGATTCCCGTTTTTTACAATTACAACTTTAGAAATTTCACCATTAAAAACAGCTTTAACCTCAGCACTATCTTCGGTAGCAATTTTTATCCCAGGATTATTAACCTCAACACTACTGTCGGTTAACGAACGGCCTTTACCAAATTTAGCTTTAATAACACCTCTAGACACAGGCCACCCTAATTTACCTTGGTTAGCTGCAAAATTTGTTGCTAACCGTTTAGCTTCGGGAGTTAATACAAACTTACCAGTAGATGTTTTCTTACCAGCTTCTTTATTAGATGCCGCAATGGCTTCCTTAATTAAGCGGTTAATTTCTCTATCTATACGATCTGCTTCTTGCTTTTTCTGTTTAATACGTGCCGTTAATTTGCTCATATTATTTTTAATAGAAGCCATTAAAGTTTCATGTTCTTTTACATCTAATTCTAATTGGCGTTTTGCTGCTCTATTTTCTTCAATAAGCTCTTTCTTATCTTCTTTTTGTTTAGATAATTGAATGTTTAAGTCTTGTAAATCTTTAGTTTTTGTTTTTATAGCCTCACCTTGCTCTTTTTGATAATTAGCATATTGCTTCATATATTGAAGGCGCTTGTAGGCTTGCTTAAAATTATCTGACGATAATAAAAACATTACTTTACTTTGTTCTGATTTACTCTTATAAGACTTTACAACCATAGCCGCATAATCGTCTTTTAGCTCTTCTAATTGTGCTCTAAGACTGGTAATTTCCTTTTGATTAGCATTTATTTCTCGCGTCAATAAATTAGCTTGCTCGTTTGTTATTCTAATTAAGTTTTTTCTGGCACTAACTTTAAGATTTAAATCTTCAATACGTGTAATTTCAGATTTCTCTTGCTTTTTCTTTGTAAAGAGTAACGCATTAATCTGTTTCATCTCTTTTAAGACTTGCTGACGCTGCTTCTCTAATTTTTTTTGCGCAGCACTCTGTGCAGACAACGAAAATGAGGTTATTAAAAACCCTAAAATAATAATGATATGAAAACGCTTTACAATCATTGCTTTATAATAATTTCTTTATAGCCAGATGGCATTTTAAACGGAAAACGAAGCTCGTCATTTAGAGCTACAGATTTAAACTCCATTGTTACAGCAACCTCTTGTGAATCTTCTACAGCAACAATTCTTATATCTTTAGGGATAACTTGTTTATTAACTTCTTGGTAGCTTGCATAATCTACCTGTAATATTCTTTTTTCTAATTGTTGTGCCAATTGCAAACTGTCCATTTTAAAATGAGACGGGTTTATAAGATAAATTAAGTCTAATAATTCGTTTTGCTTTTTTGGTTGTAGTAAATATGATGTATTATTTACAGACACAATATGCGCTTGATCTCTAAGGTTAAAAATTGCTTGACCTAAAAGAATATTCTGTACTTTATTAAAATCTAATGCTATGCCAACAAAATCGCTTAACAACTCATAATCACCTTCAAAAAAGGTGTTGTCGCTTTTATTATAAAAACGCACTTCTTTTGGAGTAATCATTATACGAGCCAAACCAAACGGTGCACTTAACCAAATTACTTTATCCTTCTCCATTCTAAAGCTAAAGGTTAAGCCTTGCGCTCTTTCTCCTTGTATAAACTCTATTTTAACCTTGGCTTGCATGGTTTCAAAATCGGCTTCATTTTTTTGGTGCTGTTTAATAACCTGCTTTGCAGATACTTTATCGCTTGCCGTACCAGAGGCTACTACACTTTTAGCAGACTTACAGCCCACCAATAAAACAAGTAGTACACCACTTACAATTGATTTAAAGAATATAGAGGTTTTTGTGTGCTTCATTTATTGTTGTGCTTTTATTGCTTGAGCCTTTTTAGCAAACGCTTCAGATTTAGTAATATTATTAATAGTCTTATAAGCAATACTTAATTCTGAATAGAAATCTGCTTCCATTTTTAGGTTTTCAACTAAATAATCTAATCCCATTTCTAAATAATCTATAGCTGCCGCACTATTGTTTAGTTTGTTATTTGCAACACCGTTAACTAAATACAAAATAGGCTGTGCTGGGTATAACTCTATTGCCGCTTCACTATCACTAATCACAGCTTTAAAGTCTGCAATATCTAATTGAAGTAATAAGACGTCTTTAATAAGTTTAAAGTCGTTAGGGCTTTGCTTTAGAGCTTCTTTAAAATTAGAAAGTGCTTTAGCTTTATCGCCAGCTTTAAGATAATACTGCCCTAAATCACTGTGTGTTTGAGCATTTTTACCGGTATCTACTAATGTTGTAATGGTTATTAAATCGGCCTCATATTCTGGGTTTTTTGACACAAAAGCTACAAAATCTTTTAAAACTTTGGCTTTAGCATCTGCATTAATCTCTGGACTACGTAATGCTATTTTTACGGAACTGATTGCAGCGTCTATCTTACTGTCTTCAAGGTAAAACTTATATAATGCTAAGTGTACAAATTTAGAGTCTGGTATCTCCTTTAATAAGTTCTTAGCAGCTTTGTATGCCTTTTTTTTATCACCTGTTTGGCTATATCTATATATGAGTTTTAAGTGGTTATCCTCATTATTTGGACTATCAGCAATACGTTGCTCTAAATTTTCTATTCGATCATCGGCATTACCTGTAATGCTGTAAATATCATTGCGCATAGCGTCTCTAGTTTCGCTAATACCTAAATCTGCATCGAGCTCATCTAAAAGGTCTAAGGCTTGCTTATATTTTTCTTCTCTAACATATAATGCGGCTAAATCTTCTTTATAATCAGGGTGATATTTTACTAATTGCTTAATGGTTTTAATAGCATTATTAATATCTTCTTGTTGGTAATAAACATCGTACAACTCATCTAAAAACCACTCATTGTCTGGCTGCATACCAATCGCCTTTTTCAAGTTGTCTTCAGCAGCGCCAAAATTTTTAAGGTTATTGTAATTTTTACCTAGCTCAAAATATATAACTGGTAGTTTACTGTTTAGGTTTAAACATTTTTGAAGTGCATCTACAGCACGATCATAATTTTCGATTCCTTTTTGTTTTAAAGCTTCAAAAAAATACTCTTGAAATTCGTCTTCTACATTACCTAAGTCATCGTCTGGTCTTTTGTTGAAGTCTACTTGTGCATAGAACGTTTGTGGAATACTTAGTATTCCGATGAGTAATATTAATATGTAGAGTTGTTTTTTCATCTATTAAGACCTTTCGACTGCGCTCAAGGTGACAATTAGGTTTCAAAAGTTGTTCCAAACTAAAACAGGTTGAAATTCCTGCATGCGCAGGGATTTTATTCCATTTGTGTATAGTCACCAATACTAATCTTTGTAAACTCGCCATTATACTTAACGTGGTTACCAATCATAGCTTCGTCTAAATTAGCGTTTTTAATAGTCGTTTGGTTTTGTATTAAGCTATTTTTAACGGTTGAATTTTCTATAACACAATTGCTACCTATTGAAACGTTTGGCCCAACAGTTGTATTTCTTAACACGGTTCCTTTTCCTATATAGCAAGGCTCAATGACTTTTGAATCTTCTAAAACTACAGAATCATCAATTAACTGTTCGTCATTATCTGCTTTTAAAAAGCCTAACATTCTGGCATTGGTATCTAACGTTACCGTTTTATTTCCGCAATCCATCCACTGATCTACAGTACCAGTTTTAAAAATTTTACCATCGGCCATCATACGTTTAATACCATCGTTAATTTGGTATTCGCCACCGTTCATTACATTTTCATCTAAAACTTCTTGAAGCTTTTCTTTTAAAACAGCGACATCTTTAAAGTAATAAATACCTATTACCGCTTGGTCACTCACAAAAGTTTCTGGCTTTTCTACTAACTCTACAATGTTTTGTTTGTCATTTAGTTTTACAACACCATAAGCCTCTGGATTGGCCACACGTTTTGTCCAAATAACACTATCTGCAGTAGGGTCTAAATCAAACTCAGCTCTAATTAATGTGTCTGCATAAGCAATTACAGCAGGACCAGATAAGGATGGTTTAGCACTCATAATCGCATGACCTGTACCCAAAGGTTGGTCTTGTCTATAGATTGAGGCTTTAGCCCCTAATCCTTCAGCTAATGCTGTTAAACTCTCAACAACCTCATTACCAAAAAATGCTGGGTCACCCAAAACAAAAGCTATTTCTTCAATCGGTTGCTTTAATACTTTAGCGATATCTTTTACTAAACGATGTACAATTGGTTGGCCAGCAACAGGAATTAGTGGTTTTGGTACGGTTAAACTATGTGGTCTAAGGCGAGAACCTCTGCCTGCCATTGGTACTATTATTTTCATCGAAAATATATTTTTGGTTTCCACCAAAGTGGAAATCTATTTGTTATTAAACTTAATCTATTGTTCTATTCTTAAAACACCCCTAAAGTCCCCTCAAGGGGACAATCTTAAAAAATTATCATTAGTAATTCTAAGATTACTTCACTCCTGTACTACCAAAACCACCTTCACCTCTATCCGTTTCAGATAATTCTATAGTGTCTACCCATTCTGCTCGTTCGTGTTTAGCAATAACCAATTGAGCTATACGCTCACCATTATTAATTGTAAAATCTTCGTTAGAGAGATTCACTAAAATAACACCAATTTCACCTCTATAATCTGCATCTATGGTTCCTGGGGCATTAAGCACCGTAATTCCTTTTTTTGCGGCTAAACCACTACGAGGTCTTACTTGAGCTTCCGTACCTATTGGTAATTCTATAAATAAACCTGTACCAACAATGGTACGCTCTAAGGGTTTTAAGGTTCGAGATTCTGTTAAACTTGCACGTAAATCCATACCAGCAGATGCTATAGTTTCGTAATGCGGTAAATTGTGTCTAGATTTGTTTATGATTTTAATTTTCATAGCTATTTCCCATAAAATGAGAATCTTCTTTTAAATTATACGTTTTTAGATGCTTCGCTATCGCTCTGAATTACAAATACACTATCGTTTTAAAATTTGTTTTAGTTGGTTCTTTTCCAACATAATGACTATTCCCAAAAATACAATTAACATCGCAATTCCTATATAATAATTACCTCTAAATATGTAGAAATAAAGCATAGAACTTAATGTTGATAGCCCAAAATAGAGTGCTATCTTTTTAAAATTATAAGGGATAGGGTAATATTTTCTTCCGAAGTAAAAAGACATCAACATCATTATAGCATAAGCTGAAAGTGTAGCAATAGCGGAACCTTTAAAACCTATAACAGGAATTAAAACATAATTTAATACTAAAGTGATTAGGGCACCAAGTATTGAAATATACGCGCCAAACTTAGTACGGTCTGTTATTTTATACCAAACTGAAAGGTTGTGATAAATGCCTAAACAAAAGTTTGCTAGAAGAATAAACGGTACAATCCACATGGCTTCGTAATAAGCTTCGCTTTTTATAATATAAGGCTTTATGACGTCTGCAAAAACCACAACAAATAAGAGGATGACAGAGCCAAAAGCTACAAAATATTCTAAAATAGTAGCATAATTTTTTTGTGGATTTTCTGATTTGGAATGGCTAAAAAAGTAAGGTTCTATACCCAAACGAAATGCAGTTGCAAACAACGTCATAAATAAGGCAAGTTTATAACAAGCTGAATACATACCAATTTGCTGATCTGCAATAGCTGTTGGTAATAATTTTTCGAGTAGGATACGGTCAAAGGTTTCATTAACCGAATAGGCTATACCTGCTATTAAAACTGGCATGGCATAACGCATCATTTTTCGCCAAAGTATGGTATCAAACTTAAAGTGCACTTTAGTATAAAAAGGAAGGAGCAAGACTAATGTTAATGCGCTTGCAATTAAATTTGAAATAAAAATATAACTGATTTCAAAATCTGGTTTATAAATACGATCAAAAACCGTATTAGCTTCTGCTAAATCCTTTAAATACAGTAGCAGAAAAATATTGAAGCCTATATTAACAACTACATTAAGTATTTTAATAACTGCGTAACGCATTGGTCTCGCTGTTGCTCTTAACCAAGCAAATGGTATAATAACTAAGGCATCTAATAAAAGAATTACAAATATTAAGTTAAGATACTTAAGGTCTATATTTATAAATGTTGAAATAGAATCTCTAAAAAGGAATGCAGTTGCTATTAATACAAATGAACTTATAAGTATTGAAATTGTTGCTGTACTTGTAACATTTTTTTGGTTTGCTTCTTTATTAAAAAATCTAAAAAAAGCGGTTTCCATTCCGTAGGCTAAAACCACATTAAAAAGTACAAAGTATGCAAAAATGAAAGATACACGACCATATTCATCTATAGACAACACCTCTGGATTTGTATAAAGTGGTACTAAAATAAAGCTTAACATTCTGGGAAGCACTGTTGCTAATCCATAAATGAATGTTTGTTTAAAAAGTGATTTGAATCCGCCCAAGCTCTGTTTAAATAATTACCTTAAAAGTATTGAATATTGCAAAGCAAAAAAAGAAATTAATCGTCTATCTCTTGCACTGCCAATCCTTGGGGATAATAGACACCTTCTTTTTCAGCTAGACCAGAAATTTTAAGGTATTTGGTCTCGCCGTTTTCAATATAACTAATGACACAGTCTGTTTTTAATAATTTAAACGGAAAAGTAGACTTTTTTTCTTTTTGAAAAGAAGCTTCGATACTCATATCTCTGTCGTAAGGTGACGGATTTTTAAGTTGTGCAAAATATAAGGCTCTTCCTTTCAATAATTTCCCTTTAATACCTTGAAAATAAATACTATCTAAAGTAACTGTATTATTGGCATTTAGATTGGGAAAATAAAGATTTACACCTGTACCGTCCGCTTTTACTCCGGCTGTCCATGTTTGAAAATAAGGTCTATTAGGTGATAATACTGATTCTGTTTCGAGTTTATATGCACTAGAACATTGGTAAGAACTTAATGCAATACTAATTATACAAAGTAATAAAGCTACTTTTTTCATAATGGGAGGTTAACATTTGGTTGTGCAATATAGTAAAAAATACACTTGTTAACGGTGAAATATGTTTTTAGTCGATAAAAATATTGTGCTTTATAATATTAAAACATAAAAAACCCAACTATAAAAGTTGGGTTTTGGTATTATAAAACGTAAGTTAATACTTTCGTTATATCTAGTTATTTAATGCTTCGGCACCACCAACAATCTCAAGGATTTCATTAGTAATAGAAGCCTGACGTGCTTTATTGTATGTTAATTTTAATTGGTCTCTTAACTCTGTAGCATTATCTGTAGCTTTATGCATTGCTGTCATACGTGCACCATGCTCTGAGGCAAAAGAATCTCTAATACCTTTATATAATTGTGTCTTTAAAGACTTAGGTATTAAGGCTTCAACTATTTCGTTTTTAGATGGTTCAAAAATGTAATCTGCATTAACATTCAATTCACCTTCCATAGGCGCAATAGGTAAAAACTGCTCGGTCATTACTATTTGAGTTGCAGCATTTTTAAAATTGTTATATACTAATTCAATTTTATCAAACTCACCAGTTACAAACTTCTGCATTAGCATCTCGGCTATAGCTGCTACATTGTTAAAAGTTAAATCATCAAAAATTTCACTTTTATTAGCGATAACACGATTTTGCTTAGCAAAAGCATCATTTGCTTTTTTACCGATAGCTAAAACAGATACGTTTTTATTAGCATAAACATCATTAATTAAAACGTTGGTCTGCTTTATAATGTTAGAATTAAAAGCACCACATAAACCTCTGTTAGACGTTATAGAAACAATTAAAACATTTTTTACGTCTCTATTAACCGAGTACTTACTCCCTGAGTCTGCATCTAAAGTAGCACTCAGCGTTTGTAATAATTCGGTTAACTTATTAGAGTAAGGACGCATTGCAGTAATAGCATCTTGGGCTTTCTTTAACTTAGCAGCAGATACCATTTTCATGGCACTAGTAATCTGCATCGTTGATGATACCGATGATATTCTGTTACGTATTTCTTTTAAGTTTGCCATAGTCTGTTTTTTGTCATTCTGAATTTATTTCAGAATCTTAACTAATAATTTGAGATCCTGAAGCATGTTCAGGATGACAAAACTATTTATCCTCTATATTTTGCTGAAAGATCTTTAGCTACATGTGTTAATGTATCTATAACCTCATCAGTTAATTTACCTGCTTTTAAAGTGCTTAATACATCACTGTGCTTTGCATTTAAAAAGTCTAAGTAATCTCTTTGAAATTCTTTAACCTTTTCTACAGGTACATCCTTTAATAAGTTCTTAGAACCTGCATAGATTATAGCAACCTGATCTTCTACTTTAAAAGGATCGTTTTGTGCTTGCTTTAAAATCTCAACATTACGTTTACCCTTATTGATTACGTTTAAAGTAACAGCATCTAAATCTGAACCAAACTTAGCAAATGCTTCTAATTCGCGGTACTGGGCTTGATCTAATTTTAATGTTCCAGATACTTTTTTCATTGACTTAATCTGTGCATTACCACCAACACGAGATACAGATATACCTACGTTAATTGCTGGACGAACACCAGAATTAAATAAATCACCATCTAAGAAAATCTGACCATCTGTAATAGAAATTACATTGGTTGGAATATATGCAGAAACGTCACCCGCTTGAGTTTCAATAATTGGTAAAGCTGTTAATGAACCACCACCTTTAACGATTGGCTTAAGCGCATCTGGTAAATCATTCATTTCTTTAGCGATAGCATCATTATTGATGATTTTTGCAGAACGCTCTAATAATCTAGAGTGTAAATAAAATACATCACCAGGATATGCCTCACGTCCTGGAGGACGTCTTAATAATAAAGATACCTCACGGTAAGCTACAGCTTGCTTTGATAAATCATCAAATACAATTAAGGCTGGTCTACCAGTATCTCTAAAATACTCACCAATAGAAGCTCCTGTAAACGGTGCATATACTTGCATTGCTGCAGGATCTGATGCATTTGCTGCTACTATAGTAGTGTAAGCTAAAGCTCCTTTTTCTTCTAAAGTTTTAGCAATTAAAGCTACTGTTGAGGCTTTTTGACCTACTGCAACATATATACAATATACAGGCTCGCCTGCATCGTAAAATTCTTTTTGATTTAAAATTGCATCAATACAAACTGCTGTCTTACCAGTTTGTCTATCACCAATTACCAATTCACGTTGACCTCTACCCACTGGGATCATAGCATCAATTGCTTTAATACCTGTTTGTAATGGCTCTGTTACTGGTTCTCTATAAATAACACCAGGCGCTTTACGCTCTAATGGCATCTCATAAGTTTCGCCTGTTATTGGTCCTTTACCATCTATTGGGTTTCCTAAAGTATCTACAACACGACCAACAATACCTTCACCTACTTTAATAGATGCAATACGTTCTGTACGTTTTACTGTAGAGCCTTCTCTTACTCCTACTGAAGTACCTAATAATACGATACCAACATTATCTTCTTCTAAGTTAAGTACAATACCTTCTAAACCGCCTTCGAATTCTACTAATTCTCCGTATTGAGCGTTAGCTAATCCGTAAGCACGTACAATACCGTCACCTACAGTTAATACTGTTCCAACTTCGTCTAATGAAGCACCTGCTTCAAAACCTGAAAGTTGTTGTTTTAAGATTGCTGATATTTCAGCTGGTTTTACTTCTGCCATAACATTGCCCGTTAAAACGGGTATCTTTTGGTTAATACTATATTTATATTCTACTTTGCTATTTCAAAGAGACCTTTAAACTAAGCTTAAGGTCACAATCTAAATAAAACAAAGATTTTAATTTAATGTAAATTCTCTTTTTAATTTATTGAGTTTGTTTGAAATACTAGCATTATACTGTATATCACCAACTCTTAAAACGAAACCACCTAAGATGCTCTCGTCTATTATACTTTTCACTTCAGCATCTTTTCCTGTAAGCTCTTTTACTTTAGCTAACACTTTTTCTTTAAGGTCATCTGTTAAAGGAACTGCTGTTGTAACGGTTGCTACCTGAGTGCCTCTCATTTGATCATATAGTTGTGTATAACTTGCAGCTACATCATTTAAAAGTGCTAATCTCTTATTAGAGATTAAGGTATCTATTAAATTAGTGGTAGCAACATTAGCCTCATTAAAGACTTGTGTTAAAACCGCTTTTTTATCTGAAAATCTTACCACAGGACTTTGAAGCATCTGTCTTAAATCTTCACTCTGAGCGATAGCATTTGAAATTGCTTTCATATCATTGCTTACCGCTTCAGCAGATTTTTGATCTGTAGCTAAACTTAAAACTGCTTTAGCATATCGTATGGCTGCTCTTGATCCTGACATATTTTTAGTCTTTAGTTTCTAGACGTTAGTCGTTAGTTTAAAGTTGCTTCACCTAACATATCTTCAACCAACTTAAGTTGTTTGTCCTTATTAGATAATTCGTTACGCACTACTTTTTCTGCAATTTCTAAAGATAAACCTGCTACATGACTTTTTAATTCTGCCATTGCTGCTTTCTTTTCACTTTCTATTGCTGATTGTGCTTGCGCTATCATTTTATTGGCTTGTGTCTGTGCTTCTTCTTTAGCGTCAGAAACAATTTTATTCTTCATATCGCGAGCGTCTTTTAACATAAGCTCACGTTCTGCACGTGCTTCTTGTAAAATACGCTCGTTATCTGCATGAAGATTTTCCATTTCTTTACGTGCATTTTCAGCAGACGCTAGAGCAGATTTAATACCTTCTTCTCTGTCTTCAACAGCACCTAAAATTGGTTTCCATGCAAACTTACGTAATACAAAAAGTAAAATTGCAAAAGTAACTAGTGACCAAAATACAAGTCCAAAATCTGGTTTAATTAATTCCATAATAAAATTCTTTTTTAACTTAAATTTCTAAAAATTACAGAAGTAGCCAACCGCTACTTCTGTAACCTTAAATAATCATTACTTAACGATTAATGCTGCCACCACACCAAATAATGCAACTGCTTCTACGAAGGCTGCTAAGATAAGTGCTGATGTCTGAATTTTTCCTTGGATTTCTGGTTGACGAGCCATAGCGTCCATTGCTGATCCACCGATTCTTCCAATTCCCATTCCAGCTCCAATTGCTGCTAAACCAGCTCCAATTGCTGCGATTCCTGTAATAGTCATAATATAAAATTTAAATTAATAATATTTAGTTTAATGTGCTTCTTCAGTTGCCATACCAAAATAAAGGGCAGACAATACTGTAAATATATAAGCTTGTATTGCTGTTACTACTATTTCTATAACTCCAATAAATAATGAGAATGCTATAGATACTGGCGCAACTGCGATAGATTCAAAAATAAAGATTAATGACATTAATGCCAATATAATAATATGACCTGCTGTTATGTTAGCAAATAAACGAATCATTAATGAAACCGGCTTTACAAACATCCCTACAATCTCTATAGGCATTAAAAATATTTTCATTGGCACTGGTACACCTGGCATCCAAAATATGTGTTTCCAGTAGTTTTTATTACCACTAAACGTAGTAATTAAAAATGTGCAGAATGCTAGTGCAAATGTAAAAGCAATGTTACCACTTAAATTGGCACCATTTAATATTGGTATAAGACCAAAGATGTTATTAATCCATATAAAGAAGAAGACGGTTAACAAGTATGGCATAAAACGCTTATACTTATGCTCACCAATCATTGGCTTAGCGATTTCGTCTCTTACAAATACTATTAAAGGCTCTACAAAACTAGCTATTCCCTTAGGTACATTATCACCAGACTTCTTATAACGCTTTGCTGCTGTTAAAAATATTAAAAGCAATACAACAACAGAAACCCACATCATAAACACGTTACGTGTTACAGAAAAATCCCAAGGACGTTGTGCATTTGTCGGGTGGTGGTCTGCATCATAAGCAACCGCTACTTCACCTTCGTTTAATAAATAAATTTTTTCGTGAACGTTTACAAAACGTTGTCCGTTTTTCTCTACAACAACTTCACCATTATAATCGTGGTGAAACTCTGAAGACATAAAGGTTATTAAACCCTTATCTGTGTATAGTATAATAGGTAGAGGAATGGCATATGAATGTCCATCATAATCTATAATGTGCATACCATACGCATCCTTTACGTGATGCATTATCATTTCTTTAGCATCAAATTCTTTATCAGAATCTTTGCTTTTATCATCTTTAGCAAAACTGAAACTAAAAACTGATAAAAACAGAAGGGTAAATGCTACGCGTTTAAAGGTGTTAAATGTCATTCTTTACGGCTTTAAAATACCTTACTTTAAATTCGGTGCAAATGTACACACATTAAATGAATTGACAAACATTATTTTGCCGATAATTTTTACTTCAATTAATATACAGACAATAGACCGTTAATGGTTGTTTGTTAATAGAATACCTATTGTTTTTGTAGAAATCTTGTAAGAGCAAAAACCTCTAAGAATAAATAGACGAAATATGGAATGAAAAAATTAAAAACGTCTGGTTGTTTATTTTCAAAATCTGAGAGTATCAGTGGCAATATAAATACAATTGCTAATGCCATTTTTAAAAACGTCATTATCATAAACAAGTTAAAAATATCTGTTTTACCAGATGAGAACCTATAATTTATAACTGTAAAAACGATTAACGTAATAAATATATGAAAAGCATATATATGCCATACAGGAAAAAACAAAACTGTATCTGTTGCAAAATGATAAAGTAAATAGCTGTGAAGGGCAAAAAGCACTACGCTTACACCTATAAGTTGTAGCATAAAAACGCCTTGTCTTTCTTTAAATTCTTTCATGGTAATACTAGTTATCTTTTGAGTCGGCAATAATACGTTTTATTACATAAACGATAGAAATGATTACAGATATAAGCGATAATATTATAGTACACAAATTATTATTGTTGCTGTAATAAGCATCTAGTTTTACTCCTAAAAAAGTACCAATCCCAATAATTGCAAACATTTGAAACCCTATGCTAGAATACTTTGCATAAGCACTAAGCTTGTTTTTCTGATTTTTGCTGTGTTTGTTCTGCTTTGGTTTTAATAGCGTCATTAGATAATGATTTTACAATGCCTTTCATACTACACGTGGCATTAAATGTAGCACCAGGTTCTACTGCTAGTTTACTAATATGAACTTCACCTTCAATGTGCGCTGTAGACTTTAAAGAAAGTGTTCCCGATAATATAAGCTTACCAGAAAATTTACCTTCAAAATCAGCATTTTCTCCTTGTAATGTTCCTTTTATAAAACCCGATTTACCAACAACTACTTTACCCGAAGTTTTTACATTGCCGTCTATTGTGCCATCAATTCTAAAAGGTCCCTGACTAGTAATATCCCCAACAATTTTGGTGCCATGTGCTATAATATTTTGTTGTGTACTTGTTTCCATTGTTTTTTCTGATTTTGATTTTTTGTAATCTGAGGAAAACATGATAATTGAGATTAAGTTATTGTAATTTTAAATACGCATTCAAATTTTTATGCCTTTGTATTATAGTGTAGTTAGGGGATGAAATCGCAAAATAGGGCTTAGTAATTTTTGGTTTAACTGGCTTGCCTTTTTTATCTAAATCGTTAGATTGTAATAACTCTGCAAAACCAGATGCACCACCAATACTTTTTAAACCATGCACTACAACAAACGTTGTGTTTTCGTCATATAAATCTACAGAAGTGGTGAGTTCAAAGTACTTAATTTTTTCAACTTCTTTATTTAGTATCTCAACAAAAGCGTTAACATCTTCGCCTAATTTGTTTTCAAATTGATAAATAACATTAAAATATTTAGCCTGGTCATCTGCAACAAACTCTTTTTTTGCTAGTGCTGGAATCGCATTTTGTATTATTTGTTGTGCTTTTTTTCCTTCCTCTGAATTTGCATAAGTTAATGCTACATAATTTACACCTTCTTTATAAGCTTCAAAACCATAAAGTCTTCCTTTTGCCGAGGCCTTTAAAATTTCGAATTTTGGAACAATAGGATCACCTTCAAATTTCTTAATCTGTGTCTCTGCTGTAGCTATAACCTCAGCATACTCTTGGTTTGTATATTTTCTGTACAAATTAGTGTAAATAACTTCAGGGCTATTTTCATCTTTAGATAGTGCAGACTGCGGATTTAATAAAATCTCAGCATACCTAGAGTCTGGATAATTTTTAATAATATCTGCTTTTGTAACGTCTGCTTTTTGACTTAAACCTAACTCCACATATATTCTGTACAAATTATACTTAGATGGTAAAATTAAGCGGTCTTCTGGGCTATTGGTTAGAAGTGTCTCTAACTTAAATTTAGCCAACTGATACTCTTTAAATTTTTCTTTATAAATAACACCCAATTGATAATATGCAAAATTCCGTTCCTTTTTTATACTATCTATTTCTGTGTCTTTGGTTGGTAGTCTTGCAAAATAAGTTTCTGGATTAAATTTTTCTCCTTCGGTTACATTAACAACAGCCGTTTCTTTTGTTGTATCTGTAAGGCCAGCTCTTTTACTAGACAATCGCCAATCGTCTTGAAGTGCTCTATCTCCCCAAAGTTTTAAAAATTCATTTTTACCATATGCCACTGTAGATGGGTTATAAAAATAAAAGAGACCTGGTTGATTTGCTGTTCTTGTTGAGCCAGGTCTTAATTTTTTGGTGCTGATCATATTTCTATTATTACTAACAGAAATTGGGTTAGATTCTTTATTTTTTGATGCTGATTGTTTTTGCTCATCGTCTGCTAAAGCCTGCTTTTTTAGACGTTCGGTTAGTGTCGTAAAAACAGCAAGCTGTTCTTCTTTTGGTAATGATATTAGGTTTAAAATACTATCATTTACCTGAGCAATACCTTCGTAATAAATAACATCATCTAAATTTTCTCGTTTCTTTTTAATAACTCGATAAGGTTTAGTCCTAGGGACCATTGCCGTTAATGTACTATCATAATAAGCACCAGCAGTTTTATAGCTGTTACGATCAAAATACATATCGCCAAGCGTTGAGTAATTGAGTGCTGTTAAATATTTATCTGGTTTGCTTTTGGTAAGTGATTTGTTGTAGTAAACCTCTGAAAGACTATCTGACATAGTTGCTTTATGAAATTCTGCAATGCGATAATATATCTTATCTAAAAAGGGTCTATTCTCTCTATTCTCCTCTAGCTTGGTAAGGTATTCTGTAAATTCTTCTAAATTACCATTAGTAACGTCAAAATTATTTGATTTTGCAATATGTGCATTAATATAGAATGAACGTGGCACTTGGCGGTGCATCTCTATAATCTCACTAAATTCTAAATTAGCACTATCCTTTTTACCAAACTCATTATAAAGCTGACCTTTAATATAATGGTAACGTGCTTTTTCTCGTTTAACTTTAGTATGCGCAGCTGCAATAGCAAGCTGTGTTAAAGCACTATCTTTAGACTTTACATTGATATAAGCTTGTGCTAATGTCGCTGTTGCGTCTGCTAAATCCTGATCTTTAAGGTCTTCTTCTTTAAGAAGGCGTTTTATTTTTTTTATAGCACCTTCATTATTATCTAAACGCATGCTAGATTTTTCTCGCCAAATTTTAACTTGGTTAATCTTATCGCTCGTTGGGTACTTATTCATTATGTTATTGAAAGCAGCTAATGCTGGTACAAAACGCTGATCGAAGTAGCGTGCTTTACCCAATAACAAATAAGCTTCGTCTATTTGGTAATTTTTTTCTTTACCATCAATGTTCATTCCGTGCTTTTGAATGGCTTTTATTGCTTTTTCTTCGGCTCTATCAAAATCTGCATTCTTGTTTTCACTAGGAAGAAAGACTTGATTGTTTATGACCATGCGTTCTACTGGTAGTAACTCCCAAAAATTTTCGGTAAACTCATTGTTTATGCCGTCCTTTCCTTTTTCTAATGCTATATTTCCGTTGAATAAAATATTATATTTTGTACCTAAAGCATGAAAATTCCTGTTAATGAATTTATCTTTTTTACGCGAACAACTCTGTGTCAAAAATAGTACAGAGAAAAGAAGTAATATGGTTTTATAATGCGTCTTCAACGTTGGTTCTATTTGATTAATAGATAACTAAAATGTTAGATTTTTAGTGTGTTCAGTGGTAAAAATAAACATCTTTTTGAAATATTGGGTTTATTTGACTTGTAATTCTCGCAAAGTCGCAGCGTCACAAAAAGAGTGAGCCACAAAAAAGCTCGAAATTAAATTTATAATTCCGAGCTAAACTATAATTATTTAAAGCAAGCGTTATTCCTCCTCTTGTAAACCCATTGCACCACCTGCAAAATGTGCTTCTAGTTCTTTTAATGTTTCTAAATTAGTTTCTAAATCTTTTATAACATGTCCTTTTTCTAAAACAACAATACGCTCACAAACATCTGTAACATGCATTAAATCGTGACTAGAAACTAAAACAGTAACCCCTTGTTTCTCTGCTAAATCTTTTAAAATTTGCTTTAAACGAATTTGTGTTGTTGGGTCTAAATTTGCAAAGGGTTCATCTAAAATAATAACTTCTGGGTTGCCAATTAAAGCGGCAACGATGCCTGCCTTTTTCTGATTTCCTTTACTTAAATCTCTAAGATATTTTTTCTTTCCTATGATTTCGCCATTAAAAAAGTCTTCAAATTTAGAAGTTAATGTGTCTATATCTGCCTTGTTTTGTCCACGAAGTTCGCCAATAAAATAGAAGTATTCTTCTGGTGTAAGATATCCTATTAAAAAACTTTCGTCTATAAATGATGACGTAAACGGTTTCCAATCTTCACTTTGGTCTACTACAACATTGTTGTTTGTAATACGACCTGTAGATGGTTTTATTAAATCTAATAATAAACTAAAATAGGTGGTCTTACCAGCACCATTATTACCAACTAAACCAAAACTCTGACCTTTTGGAATACTTAATTCTTCTACATTTAAAACTGTAGTACCATTATATGATTTTGAAAGCTCTTTTGTATGTATCATAATCTCTATTCTTAAATGTTATTAACTATCTTGACTAAAAGCGTCAATCATTTTATATTTTGAGTCTAAGTATCGTTTTGTAATTATTTTCATCAATTTTTTATGTAAAACCACACCTAAAAGACCAAGTACAATAAGCACCGTAATTGCTACACCAAAACCAACAAGCCAATTTATAAGTGCAAATAAACCCATTGGTAAAATCATAAGCGGTATACCTATTATCCACTGTACAGCTCCTGTGCCCTGATAATTAAAAGCTGCTTTTTTATCTAAATCTATTTTCTTTCTATTAAAAGAACCTCCATAAAGAATAATATGTGAGTTAATACCAATGTTATAAATACCTGCAGCAAAATGCGCTAATAAAATCTTCCAACCAAAATATACATAAGGTATACCGAGAATAAACATTATAGCCACACTCATTACCATTAATACAAATTTTGAACGCAAATACTGTTCGTATTTAATATTTTGGCTCATTAACATTTTATAATAACCACTATCCCAAGCTGGTATAAATTGACCAAAATTGATAAGGAAAAAACCTGTAGAAAAGATACCTATAAAAGCAAACATAAACTCTTTATCTGCATACATAGGTTGTGGATAAAAGAATAAGCCATAAAGCAAACCAATAACCATAAGCATGGCCATAGATTTTGTGCGCTTATTTCTCCAAATAAGTTTTAAATCTAATTGCATAAACGGTGCAATATCACCAAAACGCTTAGTCCAAGATAAATCTGCGGCATTGACTTCGGTTACTTTCGTTTTAAGCGAACTATCTAAAAATAATTTTTGTTTTAAAATTTTAAAATTATACCAATAACACATCGCCAAAATAGCAATAGGCACTAAAATTAAAATAGGATTGTTAGCTATGCTTGTAAGACCATCACCCAAGAGCGCTCTAATTGGTAAAATACCAAAAAAGTCTAAACCAAATAAAGCACCAACAACAATTATAAGCGGAAGAAAAGACAACTCGCTCTCTGCCGAAAAAGCTTCTATTATAAAGTTTAGAAAATTAATAATTAGTACGACCAAGATCATCGCAAACATCCATGTTATAATCATTGATGCCGCATAACCATCGTTAATTAGCATAATACTAAAAGGAATAATAGCAAATAGTGGTAAAAAGTTAAAAAAGGAAACTGCAGATTTACCCAAAACATAGTTAACAACTGTTGACCGTTTTACAGGCAAAATTAATAATGGTTTTACACTCATTACAGGTAATTTCTGCAAGAAAAAGCGCATAACTATATCACCAATTACCCAAAAGAATATAAAACTATTGGCCACCACAAATACATCTTGATTAGGAAATATCTTTTTTAGAATGAATAGTGAACTAAAACCAAGCCCTAAAAACATAGCAATAAAGGAAAGCGCAAAAAACACCATTAAAATGTTTATGACCATACTTTTTTGCCAATAAGACGAACGGAAATATTGTTTCCATTCTAAATTAATAAAATGTTTTATCATAGCTAGTTTGGTTGTTTAGTATGCTGAATTAGTAATGCTTTAATAAGAATTGTTACACAATTTAGGCAAATTTATAATCTGGATGTTGTTTTGCCATATCTTTTCTAAGTTTTGGTGAAACGATGTAGATCGCAATAAAAAAAGCTAAAGCAAACAAGACGAAACCTACAGAAAAAACAAAACTAAAAGCCGTGCTCCAGCTTTTATTTATATTAAAAAAAGCAACTTGTATTACAATTTGAATAAAATGTATGAGACCACCGAGTTGAAAAACTATAGTATCGAATAGCCATTTTTTATTAGTTTCTTTTTGAATCTGTTTAATTCTTTGAAACTGTTTATACATCGCCAAAACAGGAATAGCAAATAAAACCGCTGTTGATGGTACAAGAACCCATAAGCGATTGGGCAAAACAATTAATAATTGAAAATAACCATAAATTAAAAACAGTGTGATTATAATTTTAGGCAATCTAAAAAAGCCTTTAAAATAAACCCAAAGTAAGTGATGATACCTTTTATTTAATGCTTTAGTCTTTTCTTCAATAATATCACCAAAACCAATGACACCAAATTTTTTAAATTCGGATTGTAATGCAGATTCAAAAGTTGTGTTAGGATTATTTGCTAAATGAGATTCTATACCATTTGCTAAATGGTCTACAAGTTCTGTTTGCACATCGTACCATTCTACATAATGCTTTTTTGTAAAGGTATAAAGTTGTTGTATTTGTGGTTGGGTTAACTTCATGCCACCATTAAGTTATAACGTTCTCTTTCGATTTTTAAAATTTGAAGATATAAATTTAGACTTGCTCTTGTTAATGGATACAACAAAGCGTAAAAACAAATAATATAGCTGTAATCTATAATCCCACTTAATGTAAATTCATCTTTATAAAAACTTATTAAAGCCCCTTGTGTACAAATAAATGTGCAGTTAATTAAACCAGCCATATTTGCACTAAGTGAATTGTAAACTCGGCTTTTAAACACATATCTAAACTTGTACAAATCTGGTGCAACTAAAGCGACTATGGCTATAATAAATGCAGTTTTAGGATTGTATTGGTAGGTTATATAAAGTAAGCCCATAAAAAGCACATACTCTAAAATAAAGTTTAAAGAACCTAGCAGTTGTTTTAAAAGGGCCCAATACTGTTTTCTGTTTTTTCTACCAATTTGTTTTTGTTTGTTTCTAATAAACTTTTTAAAACCAATATTGCTTTGATAGAGGCCTTTTGTCCACATCTCATCTTTAGAAATACTGCCTTTTATTAATTGGTTACCAAAGCCTCTATGAACTTCTAACAACGCATCATTAAATGAAACACTAGTGTTAGTCATCTTATCTTCTACAGCAGAGACGATGTGATCTAACAGCTCTAGGCGCACATCCCAATACTTTACCTTATTTTTAATGAGGTAGTTATCTATAAATTTTATGTCTTTTTTGGTTAGTTTCATTATAAAATTAAGCTAATATCAATGTATGATAATACTCTAAGATTTTTATTTTTAAATTATAAACTAAAGTTGCACCAGCAAGGTTTAGCAATAATACAAGCATCCAAAAAGCTACAAAAACAGCTGTATAACTTTCTATAAAACCATCTATTTGACCATAAAGATACAATGGCAAAACAGGTAATGATAAAATACCGAAAACTAATACCGATGATTGTAACTTATTAATAGCTTTTCGTTTTCTAAAATGGGTAAGCATAGCACTAAAATTAATAATTCCAGCAGAAATTAAACAGGCCCCTGAAACTGTCTTAATTTCAAAAAACTGTAAACCTGATAGTAGAATTAAAAAAACAAGGATAGTTTGTAATAATCCTTTTACAGTATAAAATCCTTTAAAAAACTCTTGCCATAGCTGTTTTTGATAGCACCAATGCAATTTGCTGTATCGCTTTTTTTGAAACTCAGAGATAAAGGCTTCCTTAGAATTTAAAAAATCTATAAGTAAAACATAATTAGAATTGCCCTCAAACTCTGTACTTAAATGATCTAACAACTCAACACGTACATCGAGATATTTAACACCTTTTTTAATGAGGTAGTTATCTATAAATCGTATGTTTTCTTTATTAAGTTTCATTAAATTAGATTATTAAATCTAAAATCATATTCTTTTCTATATTCAAAAGCAGTATATAGCAATGTCGCAAAAAGCGTAATAAAAAAAGAAGCTATTAAAATAGTGACAAAAGCAGATTCAATTAAAAAACCAGAATACCTACTTCCAATTTTTATAGAGAAATTAGTAACATAATACGTTACCAAAAAATAAAAAGGAATACGCTCTAGAGCAGAATAGCGCTTATTCTTCTTTTTTATATACATAAAGTAAAGTCCTACGGTTACTATTAAAACAAATAATGGTATGTGCTTTACTACACTTAAAAATTCTAGATCAACAAAATATAAATGCAATAAAAAGATAACTGCAAAACTAAAAACCAAAATTAATAATCCTTTTAAAGACAAACAGTTTTTGATCCATTTCTTCCCAATAGCTTTATCTACCGTCGACGTAAATTTTCTGTTTTGGAATAGTAACGCAGATTTATTTTTAACCATATAATCTTTAAAAATGAAGTAAAAATCGCGCGTATCACCCGTTTCAATCTGTGTTTCAATAGCCGTTGCAACATGATCTACCATTTCTAGTCTAATATCTGTAAAAATAATATTAGAATTCTCTAAATAAGTATCAATAAACGTTATATGCTCCTTCTTTAAATTCGTCATGATTTAGGCCAATTTAGGATTCACCAAAGCTTGCATGGTTTTAATATAGTCAGCCAACTCTTCCAATTTATTAACCGTTTCTTTTGTACCAGTATCAGTAAGCTTATAATATTTACGCAGACGATTATCTACTTTAGCAACCTCAACATCTAGCAAGCCTTCGGCCTCTAACTTGTGCAAAGCTGGGTATAATGCACCTTCTGTAATATTGAGCTCACCTTTGGTTAGCGCTTTTACCTTTTGGGTAATCTCATAGCCATACATTTTATTGTGCTCATTTAGCAACTGTAAAATAATAGTGTTTAAACTCCCTTTATATAATTTTGAATTACTCATAACAGCACAAATATATGCATAATATTCTTATGTATAAGACACTTAGGTATGTGATTATTTTCAGATTAACGCCTAGACAGTGTTTGAAATCTTGTAAGTCTGACGTTAGATTTCTTATTTTTGCACAAATAATTTTTTACGATGGCACAATTTCATACACTCACTATACAATCAGTTAAAGAAGTAACCGAGCAAGCTGTTGCAATTACTTTTAATATTCCTGAAAACCTTAAAGATACATTTAGCTTTAAAGCCGGACAATATATTACGCTAAAAACTACAATAAACGGAGATGAAGTTCGTAGAGATTATTCTATCTGTTCGTCAAAAAATAGTGGTGACCTTACGGTTGCAATAAAAGCGGTAGAAAATGGTACATTTTCTGTTTACGCAAACAAAGAATTAAAAGCAGGTGCAACTATTGAAGTTGCAGAACCTAACGGTCGTTTTGTATTTGAGGCTAACAATGCAAAAACCAGAACCATTGCTGCTTTTGCTGCTGGTAGTGGTATTACACCAATATTAAGTATTGCAAAAACGCTTTTAGAAGATGAGCCATTTAGTAATTTTATACTCGTCTATGGTAATAAAACCATTACAGACGCCATGTTTGTTAGTGATTTATTACATCTTAAAAACACCTACGGCAACAGGTTTCATGCTCATTTTATTTACAGTCAATCTCAAGAAGCAGATGCCTTATTTGGTCGTATAGAAAAAAGTACAGTTAACTTAATTGTAAAAAACAAATATAGAGGTGTTAGTATAGAACAATTTTACCTCTGCGGACCAGAGCAAATGATACATACTGTAAAAGATGTTTTGGTTGAAAATGGTGTAAAAGAAAAAGCCATTTCGTTTGAGTTATTTACAACTCCTGTTGAAGATAACACAAACACAACAACAAATTTACCGTCTGGTAATTCTATTATAAAAGTGGTTGTAGACGAAGAAGAGTTTGAATTTACGATGTCGCAAGAACAAACCATTTTAGATGCGGCCTTAAAACAAGGTATTGATGCACCATATTCTTGCCAAGGTGGTATTTGTAGTAGCTGTATTGCAAAGGTAACAGAAGGCGAGGCTACCATGCGACAAAACAATATTCTTACCGATGGCGAAGTTGCTGAAGGTTTAATTTTAACCTGCCAAGCACATCCAACTTCTACGTCTTTAGTGGTAGATTATGATGATGTTTAAAAAAAACAAATGCATCTTTAAATCTTCTTAAAAGGAAGTGAATGTAAGGGTAAAACAATGACTATTACTGACCAAAATTTAGAAATTATAATTAATAGCACTATGAAGAAAACAATTCTTTTTTTGATTTTAATTCTTTTTTCAATTTCATCTTATAGTCAAATTAATATAGGTGTTAAGGGAGGTCTAAATTTAAATTTCTCAAAAGAAGCCACTATAAATGGCCTTTTTAATCTTCCTAATGCAAATACTTCATTTAATTCTGACAATGATTTAGGATTTCATTTAGGTGTTTTTGCAGAATTTGAAATACAAAAACTAGGATTAGCGTTGCGTCCTGAAGTTTTATACAGCACAGTTAATTATAACTATACAGGTTTAATTACACCAGAGTTACAACGATTAACCATTCAAAAAATAGATGTTCCACTTTTAGTTGCTATACGTATTAAAGGGCCATTTCGTTTACTAATTGGGCCCTCTTTACAGTTTTTACTAGACACTGATTTTGATATTAAAGAATTTAGAGAGACAGCGGCCAACACGTTTTCATTGAATGCACACCTAGGACTTGGACTTAAATTTAATAAGTTTGATTTTGATATAAGGTGGGAAAAAGGACTTTCAAATTCAGATATAAATTTTGTAGCAGATCTTCAGAATGTAGGGTTAGACTTTAATGGAAATACTAATCAGTTACTATTTGGTGTATCTTATCGTTTTGGGATAAAATAAAATACTGTTTAGATCGTATTAAATCATTAAAAACCGTTTTTTAATTCAATATATAAGTTGAAACTGATGAGAGTTAAAAATATCAGATTCAAATCTAACAAACCTCTCTAACCTTAGATACTACAGTCGCAACAGAAACACTACTAGCTGCGTTTTCATAACCTTCAGGAAATTTATTACCATAAATAGACGTTGGTATTAACGGATATGCTTTTCTGTCTGCTACCAGCGCATAATCTAATGGTTGGTTAAACGGAGTAAAACCAGCATAAGGATGCGTTACTCCCCAAATTGTAATTACTTTTTTGCCTAACATAGCTGCAATATGTGCATTACCAGAATCCATAGAAAGCATAACATCTAAGTTAGATATTACCTGCAATTCGTCTTCTAAATTTAATTGGCCAGCGATAGATACAACGTTTTTAAATTTTGTTGCAATCTGTTTTAAAACGGTTATTTCCTTTTTTCCTCCTCCAAATAAAATAATATTATGTGTTTTAGAAAATTGAGAGATTACTTCTTCCATTTGTACTAAAGGATACATTTTACTTTTGTGAGCTGCAAAAGGAGCCATACCAATTGTTTTAAACTCTTTATTGCTAAAAAATATATTAAGCTTTTGATTTAATTGCTTTTGTTTAGGAAACGTTGGGTTAGCTAAATCAACTAAAAAACCTAGCGTTTTAAACACATCTGCATAACGTTGGTGCGTGGTTTTTAATTGCTGAAACTGCTTACCAGTAGTTAGCGCTTTCTTTTCTGTTCTACCTTTATCTAATTGTACAACCTGTGTGCCAAAAAAAAAGAATTTTAGAATTTTACTACGTAGCACATTGTGTAAATCGGCAACAGCATCAATGTTTAAAGCTTTTAATTCTTTGGCTAATTTATAAAGGCCAAATATACCTTTGTGCTTGTCTTTTAAGTCTGCAGCATACACCTCAACATTTTTTAAATCTTTAAAAAAAGGTTTAAAAAAAGCTCTTGTAAGTATCGTAATTTTTAATTGTGGATGCTGCGTTATAAGTGCTCTCAATACATTAACCGTCATGGCAACGTCTCCCATTGCAGAAAACCTAATGACTAGTATGTGTTGTGGTTTTGGCATGTCACTGTTTAAGATAGATTCTAAAACATGTTTAGGATGACAACTGGTTACTTTTGTCCTCTTAAAACAGGATTAAGCTCATCATCGTTGTACATTTTCATTTGCTTATAAACTTTCATGTATTTATCACCGTTAGAAATATCGGTTAACAAATCGTCTATAGCTGTACTTAAATCTACACGTTGCTCTAATAACACATTAAGCTTAGTTTGGCAAGCCGCTTTATGTGCATCGCTAGCATCTGCTCTTACCGTTTCTAAATGCATGTGGTAAATTTTAAGTGCTAAGATTGATAAACGGTCTATAACCCAAGCCGGACTTTCAGAATTAATTTTAGCGTTAGCTTTAGCCGCTACATTTTTATACTTGTCTAAAAAATAGCTATCAATAAACTCAACGGTATCTGTTCTGTCTTGGTTAGAAGCATCAATCTTTCGTTTTAACTTTAAGGCCGCAACTGGGTCTATATTTGGATCTCTAATTATATCTTCATAAGCCCACTGCACAGTGTCTATCCAAGATTTTCTATATAATAAATGCGCTATTAAATCGTCACTTTTATTGTACTTGTTAGTAAAGGGTTGATCTACTGTGTTTAAAACCTTATACGTTTTAATTACATCTTGAAATATAGTATTTGCTTTTTCTGAAAACATATTGAATTTGTTTTATAATATGCAAATATAGTTTGAATTATTAACTTAGCCTTTCAACAAAACACGATTGTATGCAAATTCATAACCTATCTAAGACACCTTCAGTATTGAATACCTTTATTTCTGAAATTAGAGCTAAAACTATTCAAAAAGACCGCATGCGTTTTAGACGAAACATAGAACGTATTGGTGAGGTTTTGGGCTATGAATTAAGTAAATTTTTACAGTTTGAAGCCAAAACAATTACAACACCTTTAGGCAAATCTGAAACTGTTTTACACAAAAATGATATTGTACTCTGCTCTATACTTAGAGCTGGTGTACCACTACATAATGGGCTATTAAACTATTTTGATGGTGCCGAAAATGCATTTATTTCTGCATACAGACATCACAAACATAATCTTGAAAGTTTCGAAATAATAGTAGAATATTTAGCATGCCCTAACTTGGAAGGTAAAACCTTAATTTTGGCAGATCCTATGCTAGCCACAGGGCAATCTATGTTGGCAACATTTGAGGCATTAAAACCGTATGGAACACCAAAAGAAATACATTTAGTTAGTGTTATTGGCACACAAGATGGTGTAGATTTTATAGCCAATGCCTTTAGTGCAGAAACCCATCTATGGATTGCAACTATAGATAAAACCTTAAACGAAAAAGGCTACATTGTACCAGGATTAGGAGATGCAGGAGATTTGGCTTTTGGTAATAAATTACAAGATTAAACTTATAAGCGGAATCATAATAAACAAGGTTATAAAGACCTCTTTAAACCAACGCTCAGAAATAAGTTCTAAATAGTTAGCCATTAGTATTGAAAATGGTGCGAATAAAAACAAAAATTCACTTCCATTCTTTATAGGTGAAATTACAGCAATTAAAACAGCTATAATTGCAGACCAAGCTACTAAAAAATAAGACGGTTTTAATTTTTTATTTTTATCGCTTATAGTCTTAAAAAAGTAAATAAGTATCCAAATAAAAGCAACAAAAATAGCCGTTAGTCTCGCTATATTTTCTTTACTATTATAGGCGGTATAGTCTATGCTTGCATTAAGATTAAAGTTAGAATCTCTTAAAAACACATCATAATAAATAATATTATAAGACAGCAACAATATAGCAACAGTTAGTACCCCTACAAAAGGCACTATGATATTTTTAATATCGTTTTGCGCATGGTATATTAATGCCACTAAAAGAATAGCAAAAAATAATACAGCCCAAAAATAAAATAAAGTAGCAAAGGCTATCCAAAATGCAGCATCAAAGAGTTTTTTCTTTATGCTAATGCGCGTCTGCAAACTTATAATACGCCTTAAAGCAAAAAGAATAAAGAGGTTAGACACTAATAAATCTGAATATTTTAATGCCTCAGGAAACAAAGCAAATAAAAGCCCACAAGTCATAATAGCATAACTATTTTTCTTTGTTAGTGTATTTTTAGAAATAATAAAATCTAAAATAAAAACAGAGAATATGGCAATTATTAACTTAGCAGAACCATTTATAACGCTATTAAGATCAATAAATAAGCTACTATAATTAGATATTATAAAAAGTAAACCAATAAAAACCACTATTAAAATAATGTTTATGGGTTTAGATTTACTAAAAATGCTTGTAATCATTAACTCTTTTTGTATTTTTGTTACTCAAATTTAGACTTAGGTTTAAAAATTTGAATTCACGTAAATTTATAAAGTTATGAATGATTTCTTTAATGGAATAGCAGATTTATTTGTAGATGTATTATTTGCTCCGTTTGATGCACTTAGAGCCTTAGAATTAGAAAGCTGGTTTTCTGCTAATATTATGTCTTGGATATTTATGTCTATTGGTTTTGTAGCATTTACTTATTGGATGCTTCAACTAAAAAAATACAATGATAGTGGTGAAGAAAATAAAAGTGTATCTGCACACTCTTATTTATAGATCAAAACCAATATCCTTACGATAATTCATCTTATCAAATGATAGATTTTCTATACTTTGGTAAGATTTTTTTATAGCCTCTTTGTACGTTTCGCCGTAAGAAGTAATTGCCATTACACGGCCACCAGAGGTTACAATTTTACCATCCTGGTTTTTACATCCAGCATGAAACACTATAGAATCTGTAACGGTGTCTATACCTTTAATTTCTTTTCCTTTTTCGTAAGCTTCAGGATAACCACCAGAAACTAACATTATAGTTGATGCTGCACGCACATCAATTTCTATATCTATATCTGCCAACGTCTGGTTTGACATGGCTTCAAAAACAGTTACTAAATCTGTTTTTAATCGTGGCAATACAACTTCTGTTTCGGGATCACCCATTCTTACATTATACTCAATTACCTTTGGGTCATCCCCAACTTTAATTAAGCCTATAAAAATAAAGCCAATATATGGCAAGTTATCTTTCTTTAAACCTTCAACAGTAGGCTTTACAACTTCATTTTCTATACGTTGTAAAAATTTATCTGTAGCAAATGGCACTGGTGATATTGCTCCCATACCACCTGTATTTAATCCTGTATCACCTTCACCAATACGTTTGTAATCTTTTGCTGTTGGTAATATTTTATAATCTTTTCCGTCTGTTAAAACAAAACAACTCAGTTCTATACCGTCTAAAAACTCTTCAATCACCACTTTTGCACTAGCGTCACCAAATTTAGAATCTACCAACATACTTTTTAGCTCTGCTTTAGCGTCATCTATATTATTTAAAATAACAACACCTTTACCTGCAGCTAAACCATCTGCTTTTAATACATAAGGTGCGCTTAGAGATTCTAAAAAAGTGTAACCTTCTTCTACATTAGCTTTAGTAAAACTAGCATATGCAGCCGTTGGTATGTTGTGGCGAATCATAAACTTTTTTGCAAACTCTTTACTACCTTCTAATTCTGCAGCCGCTTGTTGTGGCCCAATTACAGCTACGTTTTTTAACGTTTGGTCTTGTAAAAAGAAATCGTGAATACCTTGCACCAAAGGATCTTCTGGACCAACTATTACTAATTGAATCTTATTTAAAATTACCGCTTCTTTTATGGCTTCAAAATCGGTAACACTAATATTTAGATTGGTTGCAATTGTATCGGTTCCTGAGTTTCCGGGTGCCACAAAAAGTTGGCCACAACGGCTACTCTGAGCTATTTTCCATGCAAATGTGTGTTCTCTACCGCCAGACCCAAGTACTAAAATATTCATGATTATAATTTGTTTGGGCAAAAATAATTGGTTTTAAGTATAAAAAGCAATTATTTTACAGAAACCTTAATGGCTTTGCAAATATTGAAATTATTCAATTTTTCGTTAAAAATAAATGGCTTTAACATTGCTAAAGCTAATACGGCATTGGCAAAAATTGAAGCTTTACAAGATTCTGAATTTGAAACGTATGTTAAAACACAAAAACAAACTATTTTAAATTATCATTTAACACATAATTCGTTTTATAAATCTTTTGGAAAAACTATTGATGTAAAGCGTTGGGAAACTGTACCAATAATGACCAAGCGTCACTTACAAATTCCCCTAGAAAAAAGATTAAGCACTAACTTTAAAAATAGTACTGTTTATATAAATAAAACCTCAGGAAGCTCTGGTGAGCCCTTTGTTTTTGCAAAAGATAAATGGTGCCACTCCATGACTTGGGCAGAAATTATTAACAGATTTTCTTGGTACGGTATAGATTTTAATACCTCAAAACAAGCCCGCTTTTATGGTATTCCGTTAGATAAAAGAAGCTACTACAAAGAGCGTTTAAAAGATTGGCTTGGCAATAGAGTTAGATTCTCAGTTTTTGATTTGAGCGATACTGCCTTCGATGCTACTTTAGCATGTTTTAAAACCACAAAATTTCATTACATAAATGGGTATACAAGTGCTGTGGTGCAATTCGCAAAGTATTTAGACCGTAAAAGCATAGTATTAAAGACCGTCTGCCCCACGCTTAAGGTTTGTGTAACTACTTCTGAAATGCTTTTTAAAGACGATAAAGTAATATTAGAGAAACAGTTTGGTATACCAATAATTAACGAATACGGAGCTTCTGAATTAGATCTTATTGCTTTTGAAAACCCTAAAGGTAAGTGGCAAGTAAACAGCGAAACATTGTATGTAGAAATTTTAGATGCCAATGATAAAGTCTTGCCTTTGGGTGAAGAAGGTAGAATTGTAATTACGGCACTATACAACAAAGCACACCCTTTTATTAGATACGATATTGGTGATACAGGTGTTTTATCTAAAACTAGCACACTGCAACACCCTATTTTAGAAAAATTAACGGGCCGTACTAATGATATTATAAATTTACCAAGTGGTAAAAAAGCTGCCGGACTTACGTTTTACTACATTACCAAAAGTATTATTGAAAATGATGGCAATGTGTCTGAATTTATAATAGAGCAAATAGCTTTAGATGCATTTAAAATTGTCTATGTAAGTCAGCACGAATTATCTGAAACCAAAAAATTAGCGATTACTTTTGAAATAGAGCGGTATTTAGAACCCAGAATTAAGGTTAATTTCAGTCGTGTTGCGCAATTAAAACGTTCAAAATCTGGAAAACTAAAACAATTTATTTCTCATTTAGACCTATAAAAAATGATAGACGATTTAATGATTATAACAAGTTATTATCCGCCAGAAATTGGAGCGGCTTCTAATCGTATTTATCATTTATCTGAGGGTTTAAAGCAAAATTATAATGTTACGGTTGTTACCCAATTGCCCAATTACCCAACTGGTAAGATTTTTAAAGACTATAAAAGAAAGTTTTTATCTAAATCTTACCAAGATGGCATTGTGGTTAATAGACTATGGGTTTATCCGAGTGTTTCAAAAAATAAAATTGTACGGCTATTTGCCATGTTATCTTATAGTTTTAGTCTCATTTGGTTTTTTATATGGCATCGCATTCCTAATAAAGTAATTATACAATCACCACCATTACTCGTTTCATTTACTTGTTTATTATTTTTAAGATCTAAAAAAAGGCAACTTATTTTAAATGTAAGTGACTTGTGGCCAAGTGCAGGTTTAGAATTAGGCGCACTAAAAAAAGGAATTGGCTATACTTTTTAAAAAAAAATAGAACGTTTTAATTATAAAAATGCCAACCTAATAATGGGGCAGAGTAATGAGATACTAACTCATATTAAACAAATTACAACGCAACCAAAATTATTTTTATATCGTAATTATCCTGATATAAATATACCTAAAAGTCAGCCTCAGCAAATAGTAAAAGAAAAACTAACGTTGGTATATGCTGGTCTTTTAGGTGTAGCCCAAGGGATTTACAAACTCTGTAACAATCTCGATTATTCTCATCTAGAATTTCATATTTACGGCTCTGGTGCAGAAGAAGAAAGCATTAAAGGTTTTATTAAGGCGCACCCAAATTTGCCACTGTTTTTTCATGGTAGACTAGATAGAGCAGAGCTTCACCAAGAAATTGTAAAATATAATGTTACTATAATACCATTACTTAATAGAATATATGGAGCTGTACCATCAAAAATATTTGAATACGCTAAATTAGGAATTCCAATGCTGTATTTTGGTGGTGGTGAGGCAGAAACTTTAATAGACACATACAAACTAGGGTGGATTGCAGAAAGTGGTAATTATACCAATTTAAACACGGTTATTACAACTATTGATAAAAGCAAAATAGATCGTAATTTTAGAGAAGAAATTAAACAAAAAGCCTTAATACACTTTGATTTTAATACACAATTAACAGCTCTTAAAAGAATACTTTAATAGGCTTTATCTTCACCTTGAACGGCATTGATAAAAGTTTGAATGATAATTTTTACATCTAAAATTAAAGACCAATTTTCTATGTAAAATATATCGTACTTAACACGGCCAATAATATCTATATCTGTTTCTACTTCACCTCTAAAACCACTAGTTTGAGCTAAACCAGTAATACCAGGTTTAACAAAATGCCTAACCATAAATTTATCTATTTTTTTTGCATACATATTGGTGTGGCTAACCATGTGAGGCCTTGGCCCAACCACAGACATATCACCAAAAAGTACATTAAAAAATTGCGGCAACTCATCCATACTCGTTTTTCTAATAAAACGCCCCACTTTAGTAATACGCTGGTCACCTCGTGTTGCTTGGTATAAGTGTGCATCTTTGTTTGGCATCATAGACCTAAATTTATAACAGTCAAACTCTTTGTAGTTAAATCCATTTCGAGATTGTTTAAAAAACACTGGGCCTTTAGATTCTAACTTTATAAATAATGCTATAATTGGTGTTAACCAAGACAACACAAATACAATTACAAAACTAGAAAAGACAATATCAAAAACGCGCTTTAATATCATATTTACCGAGTCCTCTAATGGTATTGTTCTTAGGGTAAGTACTGGTATATAATCGTAATACTCGTATCTAAGCTTCTTAGAATAGATCTCTTTACTGTCTGGTATAAACTTTAAGATTTTTAGGTTGTTGTCTGCAAAATCTACAATGTCTGCTATTTGTGCATTGGTATGCTCTGATATTGAACAATAAATTTCATCTATGCCTTCGTTAAGTATATACTCGAATGTATCTTTTAAAATAAACGTTTTGTTTTTGGGGTTGAATGTCATTTTGTGCGAATACCCATATTCTGGATTCATCTTGAAGAATTTTTCTAATGCTACCGTCTTTTTATTTAATCCTAAGATAACTGTAGAGCGATAGTTTCCACCAAAAGAAACACGAAATTTTTGCAAAAGATAATAAACAGCAAACTTAAGAATAGTAATAATTAAAAAACACGATAAGGTGTAGTTAAATATTGGTTTAGGATAGATATTTAACTCATAATATAGTCCAGAAAAAGCAAAAACAAATAATAAAAAAAGAATGAGTTGCTTTAAAATTAAAGACAAAATATTGACAGGTCTTGTGTACCTATAAACCTCATAGAATTTTGAATATAGTGATAATAATACCCAACCAAGAGATATAAAAACTGATAAAATTAGAGCATACTGGTCTTTAAACAAATATAAAATTGCAATGCCATTTATAATACTTAAATCTATTAAGTATGAAAAAGGCCTTAAATAGCCTGAATATCTTCCGTGTTTAAATAAACTCAAATCGTTTTTAAATAATTAATAAAAGTAGTTTTTTTCCTGAGTTTATAGGTTTTATGTGTGAATAAATTTAATAATTTGAAATTAAGACAAAAACTCAATATATACAATATTATTTTAGTAAGTCAGTAATTTAGAATCTCAGAAAGAAGTTATACTTTTTAAGAACTAAACATTTAAAGTCTAAAGTTCCATAAGCTGATTCAACATTTGTGTTAAGATTTTATCTTTAGAAAAGTTTTTTATGACGTAGTGCCTCGCTTTTTCACCTTGTAATTGCAATATATGCGAATCTTCTTTTAAATGTTCTAAACTATTAATTATTTCAGTACTATATTCAGAGAAATACAAACCTGCGCCTGAAGCATCAAAAATAGATTTCACTTCAGATTGTAAATTACCAATAATTATAGAGAGTTTTGCACTTGCCATCATACCTAAAACTTTAGAAGGCATTACGGTATCTATAATATTAGATTTTTGAAATAAAATATGAATATCAGTACTACATAATAAATCAGATAATTCTTCAAACGGAACAGGCGGGTAATATTTCACGTTATTAAAGGCTTGAATTTGTTCACAGAGCCATTCTTTTTTAGAGCCATCCCCAACGATAATTACTTCGTATTCACTCTGATTGAGATCTTTACAAAACTGAATAAACGCTTTCCAATCTTGCTTATCACCTACATTTCCAGAATATAAAATTTTGGTTTTTTTGGATTGTAAATACTGATGTGTTTTAGAGTTTGCTGGATTAATTTTCTCATCATCGATCCAATTTGGTAAAAAAAACTGTTTAGATTTCGTTTTATCTGAAAGTCTGCTTAACATACTATAGCTAATAGTACTCGCTAGATCCGCCTTAGAAAACAACCATTTTTCTAGTTTAAAAAGCAATGAAAAAATAATATTTTTATTCTTACCTATACCTGTTTGTAAAGCCGCATCAAATTCAAAATCTTGAATATGTGTCCAAAGTTTTGCTTTAAACCTTTTTTTTTGAATGTAACCTAAAAAAACAGAGGTTGTAAATGGTACCACTGAAATTACCAAATCGCATTCTTTTATCTTAAAGAGATTAAAAACAGATCCGAATGTAAAATCTGAAAGATGAATGATTCTTTTTAAAAATGTAGGTTTTTTGGGTACATACTGTTTGTATCTCAAAACAGTTGTTCCGTTTAATTCTTCTTTTAAAAATGTTTTTCTATACTTATAATCTGAAGAAATTTCCCATTTTGGATAGTAAGGAAATGCTGTGACAACAGTAACATTATAACCAGCTTCTTTTAGAAAATTAACCCATTGTGTTGAATATAAACCAATAGCTGAGTCTTCTGGAGCGTAGTTAAGGCTTATGAAGGTGATGTTCTTAATTTTCACTATTTAACTTCTATTTTTAAAAGATTTTGCTGGATTTCCTTTACAAACCACGTTTGAAGGCAAATCTTTAAAAACACTACTGCGAGCGCCAACGACTGTGAAATCTCCAATAGTTACATTTGGCGCAACATATACGTCTGTAGCCAACCAACATTTATTACCAATCACTATTCTACCAGAGTAAATATCAAAATTCTCAGTATTATAATAATGAGAGCCTGTGCAAATATAACTTCTTTGAGATATTACAGTGTTAATTCCTATTTCTATTTCGCCTAAAGCATATAGTACTACCTCATCCCCAATCCAACTGTAATCTCCGATTATAATTTTCCATGGATAAGTAATTTGAGCAGAAGGCCTTATAATGACACCTTTGCCAATTTTTGCACCAAAAGCTCTTAATAAGAATCGTCTCCAACCATACATGATTTGAGGAGACCATTTAAAAAAAGTTGCTTGAACAATCCACCAAAGCTGAACAGTAAACACAGATCTTCCCCTAAAACCTTTCGGTGTTTTGTATGTATTAAGGTTTTGAAAATTACTCATTAATTATTTCCTTTTTATATGGAAAGAACAAAAATAGATTAAAAAACAAAGCTGTTATAATTATTCCGTTTTGACGTTCCAATAAACTTTCAAGTATAAAGCAAAATACAATGTATAAAAAAATACAGACGGCACGTTTACTATTCTTAATTTTAAGAAATATATAGGCTAAAATGCTTAAAAACAAAAGTAAACCGATATATCCAGATATCAACGCTATTTGCAAATACTGATTATGTGAATTATATTTAAGTACTAGCGTTAACTCTTCGTATCCGCTTTTTATTAAATTAGAGCCTATTAAATCTTGAACACTACCAAGTCCATAACCAAAAAATGGCGAGTCTAAAGAAAGGTCAAAAGAAGTTCTCCATAATATACTTCTTATTCCTGTTGAAGTTTTTGGATTGTATAAAACTTGATCTAAGTTTAAAATTTCTTCAAATCTGATGTAAAGAAAATTATTGAATAAAAAGGACACACCAATAACAAGTAATAGACTTACAAAAGTATATTCGAATACACGCTTATTTAAAACATACTTTAAATTGGAAATTATCATAAAAAGCAAAATGAGAACAAGGCCTATTATATTTCCTTTTCTGGATAAAAACAGTAATGTAAAAAATAACGTCACGAAAAGAAAGATATTTAGTAAGGACTTTTTGTTTTTAAAGAGCAGTAATATCAGTGCTATGCCAATATAAAGAGAGATGTAAATAGGATGATCTTCGTAACCCATAAACTTAGTAGATAGAAAAGAATAAATTGTATATATATCTTTAGATTCTAAAGACATACAATAGAAAAAAATAATAAAGCAAAATATACCACAAGAAATTATATAAACTTGCGTAAATGCATCTGTTAACTTCTTATACAAAGCTTTGGGTACTGCTGCGAAACTTATAGGTAATATTAAAAGTGGTAATAATCGGACTAATAGCTTAACAGCACGATCTGCATCTGTTGCATATAACGCAGTAAGAGCAAATAAAAAATAAATAGATGTACTTATTATAACTTTTTTCCAATTAATCGCCTTTTTATCAACTGAATACAGACTATACAACGCGGTTAGTAATAATGGAAAAAGCAAAAACGGCTTAACAAATAATGGAACAATAGGAAATATGCCTAATAGAAAAAAGGCTATTACATAATATGTTTCTAATTTGTTTTTTGGCATATAATTACTTGATGAAATAATGTGTTTATTAATGGTTGGAAATGCTAGCTAGCACTAATTTAGTAAAAGAAAGAAAATACTATGAGTTTTACAAGTATATACGTTGCTGTATTAATTAATTATTTATTTTCAGGTATTATAATGTAACTTTAGAAATTAACTTAAAACCTACTTCATTAAGGTTTAAATCATCTAGCATTAGGTCTTTTTCAACAAAAAACTCATAATTGCCTATTAACTTAGGTATATCTAATACCGCTAACTTTTTTTCTTTTGCTAATTCATTCCGCTTTATTGTATAATCTATAGCAAAACTAGTTTTATAGTCTGCTGTTTGGTTAGGTTCTACAATTACAAAGTTAGTTATAGGACTAGCCTCAAGTACATCACTCATGTATTTGGTAAGTAAGTTTTTAAATGTTGCACCATTTACCGTTAATCTATCATTTGTACCAGTATTAAAATAGTACTTCCGGTTTAAATTGTGTGTATCAATATTGCCTAAACGAACTGTATAAGCTCATTATTTTACTTAAAGTCATTCTGCCTTTGGCAATATTAAGTACACTAGCTGTAGATTCTTTACCGTTAAAATACCATGCGCCATAAAAGCATCATTGCCTTTAATGTTAAAAACACTAATATTTGAATCTGATTTTGATGTTTTATCCAATTCTACATATTTAATTCCTAACTCTCCTTTCATGGATTATGTAAATGAATCTTCATTATTTGAACTAATTTATACTTAAAAGATCCACCATCTGGTTTTTGTAAATAATAAATTCTGACTTTAGAAAAGGGTTTATCCTAAATATTATGGGTGAAAGATTCATCTAAAAGATCAAATCCATAAATACCTCTTCATGAAACTGAATATTTAATTGGATCAATAGAATAATCATCTTCAGAAGCCATATTTATTAATCCCGAAGATTTCTTATAATCTATATTCAAATCTTTAGAAGTGGCATAATCGATATGAATAAATCTAGGTTCAGAATTCTCATAGTTATTTTTGTATGTTATATCAAAAGAGATTCTAAAACTTTTTCCATCAGCCCCATTTGTTAAACTATCTATACCATACATACAAATGTGATACTTTGCTATTGATGGATTACAGCTCATAAAAAATAGTGAAGCTATAATAGAAATTAGAATATATTTCGTGCTCATTTTTCTTTAATTATTATCAAAAAACAGATACTTCATGCATAGTAATTTGGCAATTAAACGTCTTCAAAAATCTTGAGGATTCCAAGAACAAAAGCTTCTTCAGTGTATAATTCTTGAGCTTGTTGCATATTAAAAGCTCCCGTTTCTTTAACCCACGACAAATTATTTGATAAATGTTCTAGTTGATTAAAAACGCTTGAAGCGTCTCTTTTTGTCACAAATACTCCGTTTTTTTCTGAACATATATCTGGAATACCAGCATGCTTCGTAGTAAGTATTACATTTCCAAAACCCATAGCTTCAATAATAGAAATTGGTTGTCCTTCCATAGTATAATAGGTTGGTAAACAAAATACATTTCCCCAACTCAGTAGTTTGATTTTAGCCTCTTTTTGAACAACTCCTAGATATTGAAGATTCTCTATTTTATCCATTCTCTCTACTAAATCTTGACCATCTTTAGGAATATGACCAGCAATTTTGGCTTCAAAACGTATGTTTTTTTTATTTAATGTTTCTAATGCATCGAGTAACTCAACGATCCCTTTTTCTTTCATCAAATTACTTAAATAGAAAATTCTAAGTTTATCGTGTTGCTTTTGCTTTAAAATTTCATTTTGAGGAATGATTAATGAATCTTGAATAAAGTTGTGTTGAATAAAAATTTTATCGTCTGGTAAAAACCCTTCCAGCAAGTTTCTGAGAGATTTAGAAAGCACAATACCCCCATTGTACTTAGAGAGTACAAACTTACTAATACGTTTCTTAGAAGGACTCATTTCTTGGTAAGAACGTTTTAAAAAACCTCCTTTAACATGCACGATGGTTTTTTTGCTTAATAATCTAGAAAGTAGAATAAACGGAGCGTATTTAATAATCCCGAAAAAAGTCTGCCCAGTTGTACAATAAACAATGTCTGCAGCAAAAACCTTGTAAAGGCTAAAATAACTTTTAATAAATGACAATTTTCTTATATCCCAAGCACCAACCTCAGCGTCTATTTTTTCGCCTCCAGCAGTATTAACAATAGTAACACTATAACCTTTTTTTACTAATCCATTTCTTAATACAAAATTAGATAAGCTAACACCAAAAAGTGGCGGAGGAAAAGGGCCTAAGATTAGTATTCTCATTTTTTAATTTTAATTTTTGAAAATATACTTAGCATCATCATAAAAATTAATGCGTAATATAAAAAACGAACACTAGACCTTAAATTATATTCAAAACTAAATGGAATAAATGCCGAAGTCAATAAAAATAAAATAAAACCTGGACCTATCTTTTTATTCATAAATAATCGTTGAATAATTCGCTCGGAATGCGAAAAAATCATGCCTACAATGAAATAAAAAAAGAAGGCAATAGTTGGATAAGAAAAAATCTCCCCTATACCTGTAAAAGGAGCATAATGATTTATTCTTAACTTTTTAAATATAATATACCAATCTGTTAAAAATCCTGGAGCAGGATTTAAGCTAGTCATTAAATAATCATAATTAAATGGATATTTCGCTAAGGTTTTAATGGTTGCGAAAACTCCAAAGATTAAAGTATAATAAATATTGAAAAATGTGTTTTTAATAATCTCAGAGGAATCTGAAAAAGGCAAGTATAAATAAGGTCCTAAACCATGAGTTTTACTAAACCGTAGTGATAGGTTGTATCCAAAAAACAAAAGCACAAGTGGTATGCCGTTCAACACATAAAAAAACTTTTGCCTTTTGTTAAGGAAAAGTATAAAAATCACAAAGAAATAAACAAGCAGATAAATGGTTGCCATTCTAGACCCAAAACCAATACAAAGCAGCGTAACAAACAACACTATTATTCGAGACAAAGCTCTCTTTTCTTTGTATAGTAAGCTACCTATAAACATGAGGAACAATAGTGAATATTCTAGAAGCATCACACCTAGTTTATTGTAATCTACAGCATAAGTTTCTCTTATAAATATTTGTTTTCCATATAATACGGATACCAAAATAGTTTCAAAAAAAATTAATCCGAGAGCTGCATCTACTAGGTAATTAGTCTTTATTGGTGGCAGCTTAATTTTTAGATCAACTTTAAACCGCTTGTTTTTACGAATATTGAACGCATATTTATAAAACAGAACTCCTATAGAAAAATAGATTATCATTCTAACAAATACGTCAATAGAAGCCCAAAGCTGAGCATTATTAACTCTATCTGTGCCTGCTATATTAAATTTCCAATCATAAGGCATCCAATAGTGATAGGCTATAGATAATACAATGGACAATAAAAAAAAAATGTAAAAAAGAACCAATGGTGAGAATAAACTAAACTTGGTTCTTCCTCTAACATAATACAAACAAAATATTAAAAAGAACCAAATCATAAAAAAGAAGTCTTTATACTAATTTTAAGTTTTACAATATATGAAGCTACTGCTTGAAATAAAAAGTTTCCACTTGCAAAACCAATAGACATCCCAAGAGCTCCAAAATTAAATGACAGAGCAACTCCTAAACCTAAAGATAAAAATATAATTATAAAATAATATTTAACGTAATGTTTTATTAAACCACACATCTCAAGAACATTATCTGCTTGTCCGAAAAAGGTAGACATCGTATAGCCTAAAGATATCGTTAATAGAATAAAGTAAGAATCTTCAAATTCTGCGCCAAATAAACCTAGTAGAAACTTACCAAAAAACACGATAAACATGAAAATCGTTAAGCTGACCACAAAACCTACACGTGTAGATTTTCTGATATCTATTTTAAGTTTTTCAGGCTCTGAAGCATGTTTTGCGAAAACAGCTGCATAAGTAGATTTTAATGCTTCTGTAACGATCATAATCAACATTGCTATTTTAAGACATATATCGTATTGTGCAACTTCAGCAGGATTGCTTATTATTGACAATAAAAACCGATCACCCCAAAGAAAGAATACAGTGATGTAAGATTTTAAAAGTAAGCCGTTATTATATGAGAAAAAATTATCTGGTATTTTACTGTCATCCAAATCTTTGGAAAACTCGAATGATTTACTAGTCCAAAAAAGAGAAATAACTAATAGTACAACTATTGAAATAAGGTGTGCAAAATAAATGGAATTAGGATCTTTATAAGAAAAGAGATAATATAAAATAACAAAAACAACAAGGCTAATTAATATTCTACCAGCAATATTTAAAAAAGCAAATTGAATGATCTTGGATAAACCTCGTAACTTTCCAGAATTTAATAACACTTTTACATAAAAAGGTACAGATAAAATAAACAAAACAACGGAGAGGTTAAATCCATCAATTAAGTTAGTTAAGTATAATAAAGAGGTAATACATGCTGTAACTGCAATAGCAAGATATATAACTTTTCGTTCTAACAAACCTATCCATTTGGGAATAATTTTAGATTTGAATTCTGAAAAAATCTTTACTAAATGAATATCCACGCCAAGCTTTAAAAACACACTTAATAGCATAAAGATAGAAAGTCCATACACATAAGTTCCATAATCTTCTTTTGAAAAAAGATTAATAATTAAAATAGAAAACACATAATTTGAAATAATCGATACACCTCTAATCAGTATGTATAAAAAAGATTTTTGCTGATTCTTATCCTTTAATAAGCTAGTTAGAGGTAAAAAACGATTAGATTTAGATATTGGCATTAAATTTTTATTTAATTATGAAGTTTGTCTATTCAAATACGAATTGTAAGCTACTTTTATACCTTCTTCCAAATTAATTTTATTTTTTAAGCCTAAATTATTTTTATAACCTCGTTAATTTACGCATTTTCACATACGATCTGTCACTATTACAAACTAAGTCTACTAAATTCTATTCTTTTTTTAGTTTACATGCGCTGCAATAAACATATATTTACATATACCAATGTTAATCTTTGTATTCCTTATTTCCTTTTCTTTTACTACCTTGGTATTTTTACAAAATACATAGTACATTACAATCTATTTTATCGTTTGTTTAAACTGTCTTTAATATAAAACGCAATAGTATCAATTTTATTTGTAGTTGTAAGGCAAATAATTAATTCTTTTTTTTAAAACACTAACCAATAATTACCAACAATAAATCTTAATTAGGTATTAAACAATCATTCCCGCCGCAACAGTTTCGTTTGTAGCATCATCAATTAAAATAATACTTCCCGTTGTTCTATTTTGTCTGTAAGAGTCTACCATTAATGGTTTTGTTGTTCTAATTTTTACTTTAGAAATATCGTTCATATTAAGTGTTTTGTCTTCCATATTTCGACCTAAACTCTCAATGTTTATTTTATAAACAACATCTTTAATCATGGCTTTTTGCTCGTTGCTTGTATGCCTAATACTGTATTTTGCTCTTGGTTTTGCTGGCGCATTGTGCAACCAACAAAGCATTACCTCTATATCTTGTACAGGTTCGGGCTTATTATTAGACCTTACAATCATATCTCCTCTACTCACATCTATATCGTCTTCAAGGGTTATAGATACAGACATTGGCGCATAAGCCTCATCTAAAGGCTTATCTAATGTGTCTATAGACTTTATTTTTGAAGTAAAACCAGAGGGCATAACCGTAACGTCATCACCTAATCTAAAAACACCACTTGCCACTCTACCTGCATAACCTCTGTAATCTCTATGGGTATCATTTTGTGGTCTTAATACGGTTTGCACAGGAAAACGCGCATCTACTTTATTAATATCACTACTAATATGCATGGTTTCTAGTGTGTGTAATAAAGGTGCACCTTGGTACCAATCCATGTTTTTAGATCTATTTACCACATTATCCCCATTTAAAGCACTAATTGGTATAAAACGTATATCTTGAACCAATAATTTTGATGAAAATTCTTCGAACTGATTTATAACGTTGTTGTAAACTTCTTCAGAATGATCTACTAAATCCATTTTATTTATACATACAATAACGTGTGGTATTTGTAATAGTGAAGCAATAAAAGAGTGTCTTTTAGTTTGCTCTATTACACCATGTCTCGCATCTACAAGAATTATTGCAGCATTTGCCGTTGAGGCACCTGTTACCATGTTTCTGGTGTATTGAATATGCCCTGGTGTATCTGCAATTATAAATTTTCTTTTGGGTGTTGTAAAATATCTATAAGCAACATCTATGGTTATACCTTGTTCGCGCTCGTCTTTAAGTCCATCTGTAAAAAGTGCCAAATCTACTCCGTCGTGGCCTTTCTTTTTACTGGTGTTTTCTATGGCTTGTAGCTGATCTTCAAAAATAGATTTAGAATCGTATAATAAACGACCTATTAGTGTGCTTTTTCCGTCATCTACACTTCCTGCAGTTGTAAATCTTAATAGCTGATTGTTATCTAACATTTTAATAGGTTTCGTTTTAAAAATATCCTTGACGCTTTCTGTCTTCCATTGCAGACTCAGAGCGTTTGTCATCGGTTCTGTTACCTCGTTCTGTTTGGCGCATACCAGAAACTTCATCTGCTATTTTTTCTAGCGTATCAGCATCAGATTCTATACCTCCTGTAATTGTAATATCACCAAGAGTTCTAAACCTAATTTTCTTAGTTTCTATTGTTTCATGAGCTTCTAATACTAAAAATTCAGAATTTGGTATCCAACTGTCTTGTCTCCAAACCACTTCTCTTTGGTGTGCAAAGTATAACGACGGTATAGCGATGTTTTCTCTTTTTATGTAATTCCACACGTCCATTTCTGTCCAATTACTTATTGGAAAAGCTCTAAAGTGTTCACCTTCAAAATGTTTTCCGTTAAATATATTCCACAATTCTGGCCTTTGGTTTTTAGGATCCCATTGACCAAAATCATCTCTATGTGAGAAGAAACGTTCTTTAGCTCTTGCCTTTTCTTCGTCGCGTCTACCACCACCTATTGCACAATCTATTTTGTTAGATTCTATGGCGTCTAGTAGTGTGGTAATTTGTAATGCATTTCTTGTTGCGTTTTTACCTTTCTCTTCAGACACACGACCGTCATCTATAGACTCTTGCACAGACCCTACAATTAACTGAACGCCTAAATCGTTTATAACAGCGTCTCTAAATTGAATAGTTTCAGGAAAATTATGACCTGTATCTACATGCATTAAGGGAAACGGTATTTTTGATGGGTAAAATGCTTTCTTAGCTAAGTGCGTTACTAAAATAGAATCTTTACCGCCAGAGAATAAGATTACCGGATTATCAAACTGTGCCCAAACCTCACGAAGTATAAATATAGCTTCACTCTCTAACTCGTCTAAATAATTTAAATAATATTTACGCATTGTTGAGTTTTAATTTTTCTGTTATAAAATCTACTATTTTCTTTACAGAGTCTTCTATAGGCTCATACTCTGTTTTTATTTCAATATCAGGATTTACTGGTGCTTCATATGGAGCAGAAATACCTGTCATATTTTTTATTTCGCCAGCTCGTGCTTTTTTATAAAGCCCTTTTACATCTCTTTTTTCGCACTCCTCTAGGCTTGTATTAATAAATACCTCAACAAAGTTAGCATCTTTAAGGATAGTTCTAATATTCTGCCTATCTTTTTTATAGGGCGAAACAAATGCTGCTAAAACAACTAGCCCTGCATCTACCATTAAATTTGCTGTTTCTGCAATTCGCCTTATGTTTTCTGTTCTGTCTTGGGGCGAAAATGTAAGATCTTTATTTAAACCTTTTCTTACGTTATCTCCGTCTAAGGTGTAGGTCTTAACACCCATTTTGTACAGTTGTTGTTCTACCAAATTTGTAATGGTAGACTTACCTGAACCAGAAAGACCAGTAAACCAAACTAAGAAAGAATTATGATTATTTGCGTTTGCTCTGTCTTGTTTAGAAACCTGATAAGAATGCTTAATAATGTGCGCTTTCATATTTATAAAAATTTCTCTTTAGGCTTTCTGGTAGACAAACCAAAATCTGATTTGTACCAAAACCTTTCGTGTAAATAATATAAAATCATTTTTGTTACAACTTCTGCTAGTCCAATCTTTAAGCCCGTAAGTGGATTTCCAGATATTAACCAAGCCAAAATTATGGTATCTAAAGTACCAATTAATCTCCAAGTAAACGTTTTTGCAATGTGTCGTTTTCTACTTTCAAGTACTTTACCATCTCTAGACAGGTTTATTTTAAACCATGCTCTCTCATGAAAATAATACAAAGCCATTTTTGTTATAATCTCAGCTAGACCAATTTTTAAACCTGTTGTAGGATCTCCAGATATTATCCATGACAACATTATAGTATCTAAAGTACCTATAATTCTCCAAGTAATGGTTTTGGCGATATGTCTCTTCTGAGATTGATCTTTCATTATTTACTCACAATAAACCAAGGGTTTAAAAGATGCTCTTTATTGTATAGTAAACTCTCGTTGGTGTCTTGAGATATTACATTTATACCAACAGCATTGCAAATGGCTTGTCCGGCAGCGGTATCCCACTCCATTGTTGGTGCAAATCTTGGATATATATCTGCGCTTCCTTCTGCTATTAAACAAAACTTTAAAGAACTTCCTTTAGATACTATTTCTACTTTTTTTCCTTTAGCTTCAATGCTACTTATATAATCTAATGTTGGTGCACTCATGTGAGAACGACTCCCTACAACCTCAACAAAGTCTGTGTTATTAGCTTTTGGTTTTAGTGGTTCTGCTACCTCTAAAATTATTGAGAGGGCTGTGTTATGCGAACTTAATTGTGCTTTATATGCTAATTTACGGGTTACATCTGCAAAATATAAGGTCTTAGTTGTTGGCATATATATAACCCCTAATTTTGGTATACCATTAGTTATTAAGGCTATATTAACTGTAAATTCGCCATTTCGCTTAATAAATTCTTTTGTACCATCAACAGGGTCTACCACCCAACAGGTTTGCCAGTTTTTTCTTATAGCATAATCTGTTTGCTTGTTTTCTTCGCTAATAATAGGAATTGGTGTTTCAATAAGATAAGAGTTAATGATGTCATTAGCTTTTTTATCTGCCTCTGTTAAAGGTGACTCATCATCTTTAATTTCTACATCAAAAGGGGTGTTATAAACTTGCATTATAACCTCACCTGCTTTAAGTGATGCCGCTATTGCAGTTGCTAAATTCTTATCTATTTTTATACCACTCATACATTTGTTTTATGCCTTCATTAAGAGAAACTTTATGTTTCCAACCCAATTCATTTAACTTAGATACATCTGTTAATTTTCGCATGGTACCATCTGGTTTAGTTGCATCAAAATTTAACTCACCGTTAAAACCTACAATGTGTTTAATTATTTCTGCAAGTTCTTTTATAGATATATCTTCACCAGTACCAATATTAATATGTGTATTTCTAATTTCTTTTTTATCTTTTGAAAACGTGTCTTTAAAATTTCTATTTTCCATTATAAAAACACAAGCATCTGCCATGTCTTTAGACCACAAAAATTCCCTTTTTGGTGTACCTGTTCCCCATATTTGAACACTTGTCTCGCTTACACCAAAACTTAAAAGGTAGTCTTTAGCTTCAGACAAGCTCTTAACGTTTACATCTTGTAATAATTCTTCGTCTCTTTTTTCAGAAAGCAACTTTGCTAAATGCATTTTTCTAATGAGCGCTGGTAATACATGCGATTTTTCTAAATCAAAATTATCGTTAGGTCCATAAAGATTTGTTGGCATAACAGAAATAAAATTGGTATTGTACTGAAGATTGTAGCTTTCGCACATTTTTATACCTGCTATTTTTGCAATTGCATAAGGCTCGTTGGTATATTCTAAAGTATCTGTAAGTAAATAATCCTCCTTCATGGGTTGTGGAGAATTTTTAGGATAAATGCATGTACTGCCTAAAAACAATAGTTTTTTTACTCCATTTAAATAACTTTGATGAATAACGTTGTTCTGAATCATCAAATTTTCATAAATAAAATCAGCTCTGTAAACGTTGTTAGCAATAATACCACCAACTTTTGCTGCTGCTAAAATAACATACTCTGGTTTTTCCTTTTCAAAAAAAGCTTTGGTCTCAGACTGGTTAGATAAATTTAGCGCTTTGTGTGTTTGAGTAATAATGTTAGTATAACCTTTTGCTTGTAAATTTTCTACAATAGCACTACCCACTAAGCCTCTATGACCAGCTACATATATTTTAGAATCTAAATTCATTTTTATTCGAAATAATTTTTGATTCTGTAACCTCCATCTTGAAGAAATTGTTGCTTCTGCATAAGTCTAATATCGCTAGACATCATATCTTCTACTAGTGCTGCTAAATCATATTTAGGCACCCATCCTAACTTATTTTTAGCTTTAGAAGCGTCACCAATTAATAACTCTACTTCGGTTGGTCTGTAATATTTTTCGTCTACGGCAACAACTTCTTTTCCGATTTCTATTTGAAACTCATCGTTGTTACAAGCTTTTACATAGCCTCTTTCATTAGAGCCTTCGCCTTTAAATTCTAATTCTATACCAACATGGCTAAAAGTCATTCTAACAAAATCTCTTACTGTTGTGGTTTTTCCGGTGGCTATAACCCAATCTTCTGCTTCATCAGCCTGAAGAATCATCCACATCATTCTTACGTAATCTTTGGCGTGTCCCCAATCTCTTTGTGCGTCTAAGTTACCTAAGTAAACTTTATTTTGAAGACCTAGTGCAATTCTAGATGTTGCTCTAGTTATCTTACGGGTAACAAAAGTTTCTCCACGAACAGGTGATTCGTGATTAAACAAAATACCGTTACAAGCATACATGCCGTAAGCTTCTCTATAATTAACGGTTATCCAATAAGCATACATCTTTGCAACGGCGTAAGGGCTTCTAGGATAAAAAGGTGTTGTTTCTGTTTGTGGTACTTCTTGTACTTTACCATATAACTCTGAAGTAGAGGCTTGGTATATTCTTGTTTTTTTCTCTAAGCCAAGTATTCTAATGGCTTCTAATATTCTTAACGTACCAATACCGTCTGCATTAGCAGTGTATTCTGGTATTTCAAAAGAGACATGTACATGACTCATTGCTGCTAGATTATAAATCTCGTCTGGCTGAACTTCTTGTATAATTCTAATAAGGTTTGTACTGTCTGTTAAATCACCATAATGAAGAAAAAAGTTACGGTTTTCTTCGTGAGGGTCTTGATAAAGGTGGTCTATTCTATCTGTATTAAAAAGTGAAGACCGTCTTTTAATACCGTGTACTTGGTATCCCTTTTTAAGTAAAAACTCACTTAAATACGCACCATCTTGACCTGTTACACCTGTAATTAAAGCGACCTTATTTTTCATTATTTTGTATTAAATTATGTTGTAAAACAAAGGTAATCTTTTTAAGAAATACTACAACATTAATACAGAGGTAGTTTGGCGCTTTAAAGCCTTAACCCAATGACGATATTAAGCTTTTTAAGCTTGTTTTCCAATGTTTTAATTGCTGATAATTCGCTTCTGTTTTACCAATATTAAGCACCGTATAGTTTGGTCTTTTTGCTTTTGTCTTATAATTTTCTACAGCATTTAACTTTTGCTGGTTATACGACTTGAAACTTAAACTGATCTCTCTTGCAAAATCAAACCAGGTTGCCTCACCTTTAGCTGAAAAATGATACACACCAAAAGCAATTTTTGTGTTTAGTATGTAATAAATAAAGCGCGACAAATCTTCGCAACTTGTTGGTGTTCCTATTTGCGCTGTAGTAACGCTTAAATTAGCGTTATCTTTTATTTTGTTTACTATTGTTTTAAGAAAGTTATGACCGTAAGCCGAGTAAAGCCACGATGCTCTTATAATATAATAGTGCTCTAAGTTCTTTTTTATATTTAATTCGCCCTGTAACTTTGATTTACCGTACTCATTAATGGGGTTTGTAATGTCATCTTCGGTATATGGACTGCTTTTTACACCGTCAAAAACATAATCAGTTGAAACGTGAATAAGTACTGTATTATAAATTTTACAGATTTTAGATACATAATCTACAGCTATAGCATTAACTAAAAAGGCATTTTCTTTTTCGGTCTCAGCTAGCTCAACATTAGTATATGCAGCACAGTTTATACAGTACTGATACCTGTTTTTATCAAAACTTTGTAGCAATGCGTCTTGCGATGTAATGTCGAGTTCTTTTCTATTAAAAAAATAAAACTCTATCTGGTCGTTAGTGTTTAAAAACAGATATTTTAATGTTTTTGCAAGCTGACCATTAGCACCAGTAACCAGGACTTTTATTTTCATTTTAAATAGTCTTGAAATGTCTGAAGTGTTTTGTCTTTGTCTGATAATATAAGTTCATCATCTGGTAAAAGCCAATCTATATTTAAAGTAACATCATTATAAAGAATACCGTTTTCTGAGGATTTATTATAATAATTATCGCATTTGTAACTAAAAATTGTTTGGTCTTTAAGCACTAAGAAACCGTGAGCAAAACCTCTAGGAATAAATACTTGCTTCTTATTATCACCATTTAATCTTACAGAAATATGCTGGCCAAAAGTTTTTGATGCTTTGCGTAAATCCACAACAATATCTAACACCTCACCCTTTACTACTCTTACTAATTTAGCTTGAGCATGCGCGTTAGTTTGGTAGTGCAGGCCCCTTAAAACTCCACGCGAAGACATAGACTCATTGTCTTGTACAAAATTTATAGTTTTACCAATATATTTATTGAAATTTTGTTGATTAAAACTCTCTGTAAAATAGCCTCTTTTATCTGTATGAAGCGTTGGCTCGATGATAAAACAATCCTTTAATTTTGTTTCGGTAATGATCATAATTATTCGGCTAATAAGCGCATTAAATGTTTGCCATAACCACTTTTTGTTAGTGGTTTTACAGCTTCTATAAATTGACTTTTATTTATAAAACCCATTTTGTATGCCGCTTCTTCTATGGCACCAATTTTTAAACCTTGCCTTTCTTCTATAACTTGAACAAATTGAGAGGCTTGCATAAGCGACTGAAATGTACCTGTATCTAACCAAGCAGTACCTTTATCTAACACACTTACTTGTAGCTTTCCTGCTTTTAAATAAGCCTTATTTATATCTGTAATTTCGAGTTCTCCTCTTTTACTTGGTGTCATATTTTTAGCAATCTCAATAACCGAATTATCATAAAAATAAATACCTGGTACGGCGTAATTAGATTTAGGGTTTTCTGGTTTTTCTTCTATTGACACTGCTTTACCGCGTTCGTTAAATTCTACGACACCGTAACGCTCTGGGTCGTGTACATGGTAAGCATAAATAATACCACCCTTAGGGTCATTATTTTGCTGTAGCAAATCTGATAAGCCTGTACCGTAAAATATATTATCGCCTAAGATTAGAGCTACCTTGTCGTCACCTATAAAATCTTCTCCAATAATAAAAGCCTCAGCTAACCCATTAGGCGATTCTTGAACTTCATAACTAAAGGAACAGCCAAACTTTTTACCATCACCCAATAATCTTTCAAACAAAGGCAAATCTTGTGGTGTAGAAATAATAAGTATGTCTTTTATACCAGACCATATTAATGTAGATATAGGATAATATATCATTGGCTTATCGTAAATAGGCATAAGCTGTTTACTGACGGCTAGTGTCAATGGATGAAGACGTGTACCCGAACCTCCTGCTAAAACTATCCCTTTCATTCTTTTTTATATTTATCTAAATACCAATTAATGGTTTTCTTAATACCAGATTCAAAATTTTCATTAGCGTTCCAACCTAGTTCTTTTTCTATTTTAGAAGCATCTATTGCATATCTAAAATCGTGTCCTGGCCTATCTTTTACAAACGTAATTTGGTTTAAATACGATGTAGTCTTAGGCTTTAATTCATCTAATATATCACAAATCTTTTTAGCTATATAAAGATTATCTCTTTCATTGTTTCCGCCAATATTATATGTTTCGCCAGCTTTTCCTTTATAATAAGCTAAGTATATTCCGTAACAATGGTCTTTTACATACAACCAATCTCTTATGTTTTTGCCGTCACCGTAAATAGGTATTGGCTCGTTATTAACTGCCTTTCTTATAATGGTTGGTATTAATTTTTCATTGTGTTGTTTAGGACCGTAATTATTACTACAATTTGTAGTAACTACATTCATTCCGTAGGTATGAAAATAACTTCTTACTATAAAATCTGAAGATGCTTTAGAAGCACTATACGGACTGTTTGGCGCATAAGGTGTGTTTTCTTTAAATAACCCTGTTGCACCTAATGTACCATAAACTTCGTCTGTAGAAATATGATGAAATCTATTGTTTTCGCAACCGGTTTTAAACTTAAATGGCGCATCCATCCAATAACTTTTAGCAACATTTAATAAATTAAAAGTGCCATAAATATTAGTATTAATAAATGTGTCTGGATTTTTAATAGAATTATCTACGTGAGATTCTGCAGCAAAATGAATAACACCATTAAATTGATATTCTAAAAAAAGCTTATTCACAACCTCATTGTCGCAAATATCAGCTTTAACAAAATGATAATTCTGATGGTTTTCTATAGTAGTTAAATTAGAAAGCTTACCTGCATAAGTAAGCTTATCTAAATTTACAATTGTAATATTATTATATGTTTCTAAGAGATAAATAATAAAGTTTGAACCTATAAAACCGGCACCACCTGTAACAAGTATAGATTGCGCTTTATTACTCATAATCTCTAATAAACTTAAATGAATTATAGGCCAAATAAACGATTATAATTAATAAAAAGGTGACTAGAGGAAATATTAAAGAATACCTATCCCAAATAGTTTTTTGAATGGTTCCAACGTCTTCAAAGCCAGAAAGCACATCGTAATAATCGTTTTTTATAATTAACTCTTGCTCTAGTGTTTTAAGAGAATCGCTTATGGCCATTTGCTCCTTAAACAAATCGTATTCTCTAGTAACAGTCTTCTCTTTAGTTAATGGAATTAGGCCTTCTAAGCCTATAGAAGCATTTCCGTTTTCTGAATCTGTTTTTAGAACCTGAATGTATATTTTTTGTAAACTATCTATACGTTTTAATTCATTTTTAAAGGTCTTAGTTTTAACCGCTATAGAACGGTCTCTTATATCCTTTATTTTTTCTGAATAACTATTTTTCAAAGTTTTCTCAAAACCAACCTCAAGGCTCTTAAAAATAGTACTAGTTCCTGATTTTGCATTAATAGTAAAAATATCACCACTTAGTATATCTCTATTCTCTATATAACTCTCGTAAGTAACACCTAGTGCTAAGGTACTGTCTATTGATTGTAAATAACCATTATAATCTTTTAGAAGATCATTAACGGTTTCTGGTCCTATTTCAATTTCAAAACCTAAAAGGTTAGTAACACTCTGGGTATCAATCTCAAAAATAGTTGAAAGTTCTTTTAGATTACGAGAACCAATTAAAGAATTAAAATAATCTACATTATTTGCCAACTGATATTTTGAACCAAAATAAGGTTTAACAACCATGCTAGAGGTATAAACAGGTTTGGCATATTTTTCTGTAACAAAACCTAATATTGCTGCTATCATTACTGCAATAGCGATAACTTTAAAATGATTTACTATTGGTTTTAAAGCATAAATTACGGTTGAAAATAACGCTTTAAAAATCGTTCCTATAAAAGCTATAAGTTTTTCAAATAGTTTCCCAATAGCATTAAATAGCTGACCTAAGTCTACTTCTTCATTTTGAGAATCTTGTGGTAATTTATCACTCATTTTTTAAGAATTAAATATTTGTTCTAAGATCTTTTTTGTTATAACATAAGTTGGTCTAACACCAGACGTACCTAAGCCACCAGAGGCTAGTGTGCCACCAGTTTCTAATGGGTTATCACTAGCATAATACGCATACCTCACTTTTACATCTTTGTTTATACTACCTCTTACTTTTGATGCCGCTTGTATGGCTTTTTGGTAGTGTGCACCTTCCATTTCTAGGCCAATTACATTCCATGTAGAATTTTTAAAGAATTTTAAAATCTCTTTATTTTGTAATGACGTACCCAATACGGTTACCATAGTACCTTCAAAAACATCTACACCGCAATCTACTAAATCGCTTTTACTTAGTTCATTTCTAAAAGGGTAATTATCTGCTGTGCCTTCAAAAATATGAGCTGACGGAATCATTACATCACCTTTGCCACCCTCTAAAATCCCAGCTTTACCCATTATTGAGATAGACTTAACATCTAAGTGTACTTGTTTATTATTAACGGTTACCGGTTTTAAAAATTCATCTAACGTTTCGTAAGCCTGCTCACCAAAAGCATAATCCATTACAAATATTACGGGCTTATTTTCTTTATTTTCTTCAGAGCATTTAAATTCGGTTTTAGAAAAATCTATTTTATCTGTATCAAATATTTGGACGTCTATATTTGTTCCAGAAGTATCTTTAATATAAATCATGCCACTTTGCAACGCTGATTTTTCTACTTTATTGCGTAAGGCTGTATTCTTAGAATCGCTCAATGATTCGTATACCTCAAACATATTTTTCTTAGCATCAGTACCTTTTAGGGTTGCTTTTGCAAAAATAGAATTCATAACACTATGCATATTTGCACTTATAATATGAATTGGTCTTTCCAATAATCCGTTACTATGAAGCACAGCTTTAATAGTGTCTGCCCAAATTTCTCCATGTATATGATGCCCTAAGCGTTCTCTTAAAACAGGACTAAAAGTTATAGTACGCTTATTATTATTAACTGTCTCTTCTATCGCTAATTTACCTAACCAATATACAATATGTAATAAACGCTCTGGCTGGCTTTCTGTAGCAAATTTTGGGTAAGCTTCGGTTAACTCGTTAAAAGTTCTACCCAATATATTTGCAGTATGTGTTATTGCTATTTCGCGTTCTTTTTGAGTCAGTTTTTTTGTTGACGTAACTGCTGTTTCTAATTTTTGCCAATCTCTAACGGTAGTCCCTTCTTCATCAATAATAACGCGTTTGCTAATTTTATGAGACTCAACAAAAAGAAAGGTAAGATGCGTTAGAATATCATAAATCTCAGACCGACCTCTGGTAATTTCGATATTCATTTGCTCTTTATCTATACGATAGCAATTTCGTCTTCGTTTTGGAGGTATTATGGGTTCAAAATGTGAGTTTGCGTAACCTTCATCACTAGTAAGGTTTATAAACGTACACTCTTCAATACCTTGCGGTAAACGGTCTATAACATACAATAGTCCTTCTAACTCTGCTTTCTCTTCTCCTATAGAGCCATAAATTTCTGGACGTAAGAGCAGTAGTGCTTCTCTAAGTGTTTCGCCCGAGACACCCATGGGTTTATAAAAACCACGATTAAATAGGTGACGCATGGTAATATACATACGCTCTATTGCGCTAGAGCTTTCTTGAGCTCTTGTTCTTTTATGTCTTTTGTTTGTTGTGCTCATATACTATTTTAACCTACAAATATAGCTTTATTTCGTTAAGTGAAGTTGGTACATTTTATCTGCAATCTTACGGTCATTAGAGAGTCTTGGTATTTTATTTTGACCACCTAATTTACCTATAGATTTCATGTAGGTTTGAAAGCCCTCTTTTTTTATTTCAGTTATTTTTAGTGGTCTTAAAACCTTACCCTTAATTAAATCTAAATAATAACTATTTTGGTTTTGTAAAGACGCTTCTAAGGCGTCAATAAAACCTAATTTGTTTTCGAGTTCATTTTCAAACTCAATAAACCACTCGTGGTATGGCAACCCATCTTCTGGGTTTATTTGAGGTGCAACAGTAAATTCATTAATAGATACAGAAAATTTCTCGGTGGCATACTTTAAAGCATGCTCTACTTCTTTACCAATAACGTGCTCGCCAAATGCAGAGATAAAATGCTTAATTCTACCACTTACAATTACTCTGTAAGGTTTTAACGACGTAAACTCTACTGTGTCACCAATATTATAAGCCCACAAACCTGCTGTTGTAGAGATAATCATTACATAATTAACACCAAGTTGTACATCTTTAATTGTAATACGTTTACGGTTGTTACTAAAAAAATGTTCTGCTTCTACAAATTCGTAAAATATTCCCGAATTTAACTGAAGTAACATCCCTTTTTCGTCTTGCTTATCTTGAAACGCAAAAAAACCTTCACTAGCAGGGTACAATTCTATACTATCAACTCTTCTTCCTATTAGGCTTTCAAATTTTGCACGATATGGCTCATAATTAACACCACCAAATATAAATAAGTTGAAATTTTTAAAAATATCACCCACCTTTTCACCTTTCTTTTCTATGAGCTTTTCAAAATACATTTGTACCCAAGATGGTATGCCAGATATAATAGTCATATCCTCATTAGCCGTTTCTTCTACAATAGCACTTACTTTTGTTTCCCAATCGTCTATACAATTAGTTTCTAAAGTTGGCATTCTATTTTTCTGAAGATATTTAGGTACATAATGTGCTACTATACCTGAGAGGCGACCAAGCTTAATTCCGTTTTTTTCTTCTAAAACGGGACTCCCTTGAAGAAAAATCATTTTACCATCAACAAATTTAGAGTTACCAGTTTCATTAATATACATAAGAATAGCGTTACGTGCAGCATTTACATGTGTTGGCATACTTTCTTTTGTAATAGGAATATATTTAGCACCAGATGTGGTGCCAGATGTTTTTGCAAAATACAGCGGCTTACCTTTCCATAAAACATCAGATTCGCCTGCAACAACACGTTCTACATACGGTTTTAATTCTTCGTAATCTCTTATTGGTACTTTAGAAATAAAGGACTCGTAAGTTGTTATAGAATCAAACTTATGATCTTTACCAAACGCTGTTGCTTTGGCTTCTTTTATTAAATTGTTAAATACATTTTGTTGGGTCTCAATGGGTTTTGATGCCCATTTATTTACACGTTTTGCTATTCGTTTTGCAAATGGTTTAGAAAGTGCTGCTTTAATTGATGCCATTATTGAAAATCAATAAAATTAGTTGGGTTTACAGGGTAACCTTTACTCCATAGTTCAAAATGTAAATGTGGTCCTGTTGTAAATTCGCCAGTATTACCAGATACAGCTATAACTTCGCCTGCTTTTACTAAATCGCCTTGAGATTTTGTTATCCTAGCATTGTGTTTATATACAGATATAAGCTCTTGTTTGTGCTCTATAATAACAACATAACCTGTTTCTACCGTCCATTCTGCAAAAATAACTGTGCCATCTGCTGTTGCTTTTACGGGAGTGTCTTCTGCTAATACAATATCTACAGCAAAATGTTTTTCTTCAAAATTAAAACCTTCAGAAATAGGACCTTTAGCTGGCGGAAATAACACAAAATTAGATTTCTCTTCTAAAGACTCAAACAGGTTATATTTATCTTCTTTATCTACTTTTTCTCTTAACAAAGAATCTTCTTTGTTTGTTGCTATTTGTAAAATATCTATGTCTGCTTGGGTGGCTCTAATTATAGAGTCTCTATTAAAACTTACATTGGCTACATCGCCAGTTAGTACTTTTCTTATAGAGGCATAATATTGTTTGTTTAGATCTAACTCTCTAACCAAAGAATCTGTTTTGTAATTTAATGTAGTTGCTTCTTTTACAAGTATCGTAGAAGAATAACCCGGTATGTACTCTCTAAGGGGTGTAAAAGCAATAAGCAGAATAGTTAAAAAGACTAAAACTATTGCAGAAAAAGAAGTAAGCACAAAAACATTAAGACGTGTTAACTTAATGGCAAAGCGTTCTTCAAAAGTATCCTCATTTAAAATAACTAATCGGTACTTGTGAAGTAATTTCTTAGCGAGTTTTTTTTCTTTTTTTTTCTTTTTTGCCATCAAAACAAAATTAATTAAAATAGTGAAATTGTAATAACAATATGTGCTAAAGTTAGGTTTAGAACGTTATTATTAAACTATAATTATTAACTTTGTCATCTAAATTAAAAATTATGATTTATAATTCAATTTTCTTAGCGATACCAGGACCTGCTTCTATGATTTTAATTATAGTAGTCGTTTTACTTTTGTTTGGTGGTAAAAAAATTCCTGAATTAATGAAAGGCCTTGGAAGTGGTTTAAAAGAATTTAAAGACGCTAGCAAGGAAGAGCCTAAAGAGAATAAAGAAAAAGAATAAATTCTTTTTATAATAAAAACAAAAAAGCCAACTCTAACGAGTTGGCTTTTTTTGTTTACTTAATCTTAATCGATTTTATAATAGATTCGAGCTCAAAAACATAATCTCGTTTTTCTAAAGACGGTGCATAAACATAGCCATCGCCTATTAAATAGCGTTTGTTTACTTTATCTTCTATTACATATGTTATAAAAGGACCTGCCATGGTGTAGCCTTGCATTTTCCAAACACCTCTAACCTCGTAAGCGGGTTTATTATCTATTATTGAATTAAATAATGCTGGAGCATAAGCATCATCTACTGCCATGTAAATACCATCCTCACCCGGAATTTGGTTTTTAGTCACCTCATTTCTAACGTTAACAATATCTATAATAGTACTATCGCTCTTAGATATAGAGGCCATTGGTACAGAATAAAACATTAAATCTATAGTCTTTGTATTGCTAAGACTTTTTCTAACCCAGAAGAAGTCTTCTGCATCCTTACCAATTTTATAAACCGACGGAATATCTACAGTAAAGCCGAGCTTATTTTCCATATCCTCGTCTTTTAGTAAAGATTTATTAATGCGTTTTTGTTTTTGCCTTACTTCTTCTTTATTAAAAGCATCTATAATTTTAGCTTTATTCTGCTTTAACTGAGCAATAATATCACCATCATTTTTACCTCTTACAACTGCAATTGTTTGCGGTTTTGCAAACATATCGTTTACTATGGTTGTTGAAGCATTGTCAGCTCCTTTTTCAATTTTTAAAATAATTCTACTTCGGGTAGTCATGCCATCAAATACCTGAGTTGGTATTTGGCGCATTTTAAACATAGGTTCATCTACTGGTAGCCCAGTTAATGAAGCTGCAAATACCTCTCGTACATTTTCACCCACGTTACCATCCCATAATTGATTATCAATAACTACAGAAATATTGTTTAGATTTCCGTTAGAATCTGGTAAGTATATTTTTTTATTTTCTTCCTTGGTTTGGCCACAGGCTAATAACAATACACAAATAAACACAGTATATAATGCTCTCATAAGTTTACTATTTTTTGTTGGTTTTTACTTAGACACAATAAGCGTCATTCCTATTTTGAGTTTGTTACTACTAATATCGTTCCAATCTTTAATATTATCAACAGAAACTCCAGAAAACTTTTGTGCAATACTCCAAAGTGAATCTCCAGACTTAACTTTATACGTCTTTTTACCTGCCGCAGATATTTCTTTTTGTGCAGCCTTAGATTTAGTACTAACACTTGGGTTTCTTGGGTATATTGTTAGTCGCTGACCTAATTTAAGATTGTTATTTCTAAGGCCATTCCAACGTTTTATCTGGCTAACTCTAACACTATATTTTCGTGCAATTTTACCAAGATAATCTCCACTCTTTACCCGATACCTAATTTTAGTATCTGATTTAATTAATTCTGGCAATGGTTTTTCGCGTTTATTAAATTCTGCTTTAGCAAAGGCATAAATTTTTGCTTCATTTGTTGTAAAAACACCAACAGCATCTCTAGGTAAACGTAGCACATGCGTTTCACCTTCTACTTTAGGAATGATATCTAATTTGTATGACGGGTTTAGAAATTGTAATTCTTCAATATTAACACCTGTAGTCTCAGAAACCTGATCTAGGGTTATCATTTGTTTTATATGAATTGTATCTGTTTGTATTAATTGAAAATCTGGACGCTCTGGTTTAAAACCATGCGCTTCTGCAAACTCAAAAATATACATAGTCGCTAAAAATGCAGGCACATAACCCGCTGTTTCTCTTGGTAAATTTTGACGAATATTCCAATAATTTTTATACCCACCAGAACGCCTAATCGCTTTATTAACATTTCCTGGTCCTGAGTTATATGCCGCTAAAGCTAAATCCCAATCACCAAAAATTTTATATAATCGCGACAAATATTGTGCTGCTGCAGTTGTAGATTTTATAGGATCGCTGCGCTCATCTACATAACTACTTACATTTAACTTGTATTCTTTACCTGTTGCAAACATAAACTGCCACAAACCTGTAGCACCAACTCTAGACCTGGCTCTTGGTTTTAGAGCAGACTCAACAATAGACAAATATTTCATTTCTAATGGAATATCATAATTGTCGAACTCTTGCTCAAACATAGGAAAATAAAAGTGACTTAAACCCATTAAACGCTCCATTGAGCTACGCCTATGCTTTAAATAGTTTTTTATAACACTTTCTAAAGAGGCGTTATATTCTACATTAAAAGGGGTCCTCGCATTTAAGCGTTTAAGACGTGCTTTTAAGGTATCTGTAGTTAACTCTGGGTAATCTACTGGCTCGTAAGTCAGTTCTGAAACCGACTTATAAATAGTATCAAACAAAGAATTATTATATAACTCTTCGAGCCATTTTTCGTCTAGTTTTGATGCTTCTTGTAAATCTTTGAGATTTTTAATACTTAAAGAATCTATTTCTACAGGAATACTTTTAACTTTAGACAAAGTATAGCCCTCTATAACAGAGTCTTGAAGCATTATAGGTTTTGCTACAGACTTGGTTATGCTATCTGTTTTAGTTTGTGAAAAACCAAATAGCATAAACATACTAAATAAAGCAATCATAGGGGTTTTAATCGTCATATAGCAAAAGTTTGATGAGTTAATCTAAACGAAAACTGACCTAAAATACTGTTTTTTTAGCTATTTAATCTAAAATAGCTGCAATACCAGGTAATGTTTTACCCTCTAAACTTTCTAACATTGCACCACCACCAGTACTTACATAACTTACGCTATGCTCAAACCCAAATTGCTTCACAGCAGCTACAGAGTCGCCACCACCTACTAAAGAAAAAGCACCGTTTTTAGTTGCATTGGCAATAGAGTTACCCAACGCAATAGTTCCGTTTGCAAAAGCTTCCATTTCAAAAACACCTAAAGGGCCATTCCATAAAATAGTTTTACATTTATTAACAACAGCATCAAAATTTTCTAAAGATTTAGGGCCAGCATCTAAGCCTTGCCAACCGTCAGGAATATGCATTACATCACAAATTTGAGTATTAGCATCGTTACTAAAAGCATCAGCAGCTATAACATCTACTGGTAAATGAATCTTTACACCTTTAGCTTCTGCTTGTTTCATAATCTCTAAAGCAAGCTCCATTTTGTCATCTTCACAAATAGAATCTCCTACGCTACCACCTTGTGCTTTTACAAATGTAAACGTCATACCTCCACCAATAATAAGGTGATCTACTTTATCTAAAATATTTTCTATAATTGTAATTTTTGAAGATACTTTAGCACCACCAAGTACCGCTAATACTGGTTTTTCACCATCATCCATTACTTTTTTAATACTCTCAATTTCCATAGCCAAAAGGCGACCAAAGCATTTAGCATCCTTAAAAAATTCTGCGACAATCGTAGTAGAAGCATGTGCTCTGTGTGCAGTACCAAATGCATCATTTACATAAATATCACCTAAATGGGCTAACTGTTGTGCAAAATCTCTGTCTCCTTTAGTTTCTTCTTCATAAAAACGTAAATTTTCAAGAAGTAAAATTTCACCTGGCTGTAATGCTGCCGCTTTCTCTGTAGCTTCTTCACCGACACAATTATTAGCAAATTTTACTTCAACACCAAGTATATCTTCAATTTTACTTACAATATGTTTTAAAGAAAACTCGTCTTGTACACCTTTTGGTCGTCCTAAGTGCGACATTAAAATACAACTACCACCATCTTCTAAAATTTTAATAATTGTTGGTTTTGCCGAGACAATGCGTGTTGTATCAGTAACATTAAAATTAGCATCTAATGGCACATTAAAATCTACACGTATTAATGCTTTTTTATCTTGAAAGTTAAAATCGTTTAAAGTCTTCATTTTTTAAAATTTGAAAGACAAATATAAAGATTAGAAAGCATAAAAAAATTCATAGTTTTGCTTTATACCAAATAGTGTTTGAGTTTGCTTAATAATTTCGCTTTATTTACAGCTTGTCATTAAGTATCTATTGGTATAACACTTAAAGCAATCGGTGTTAATTAACCATAAAAAAGTACCATGTTATTTTCTGAAATTTTAGGTCAAAAACATATTAAAAACCACCTCACAACAAGTGTTGACGCTGGTAGAATAGCACATGCACAATTGTTTGTTGGCCCAGAAGGTTCTGGCACTTTACCAATGGCTATAGCTTATGCACAATATATTTTATGTAGCAATACTAATGCCGAAAATACAGGCGACAATACCTCGTGTAATATAAAATTTAAAAACTTTTCGCATCCCGATTTGCATTTTGCTTTTCCAGTTACAACTAGCGATAAAGTAAAAAGCAAACCTGTATCGAGTTTTTATTTAGAAGAATGGAGGCAACTTCTAAGCCAGCAACCTTATGGTAACCTGTTTGATTGGTACAAACTTCTTGGAGTAGACAATAAACAAGGGCAAATAGGTGTAGATGAAGCTTTACAAATTGTAAAATCGCTTTCTCTAAAGTCTTACGAGGGTGGCCATAAAGTGATGCTTATTTGGATGGCTGAAAAAATGAATACAGCAGCTTCTAATAAACTCTTAAAACTTATTGAAGAGCCACCAGAAAAAACGGTTTTTATTTTTATTACTGAAGATGAAGAACAGATAATTAGCACCATACGCTCGCGTTGCCAAGTCTTACATTTTCCTCCACTAGCTGAAGATGCTATTGTTAATGCTTTAATTAAAAACTACAATATTGAAACAGCTGTTGCTACTAAAATAGCGCATCAAGCTAATGGAAATTACAATAAAGCTTGCGATTTAATATACCAAGATAGCGAAGATATACAGTTTGAAAAGTGGTTTATACTTTGGGTACGGTCTGCATTTAAGGCTAAAGGAAACAAAGCTGCAATTCACGATTTAATTTCTTGGTCTGAAGATATTGCAAAAACAGGGAGAGAGACACAAAAGAAGTTTTTGCAATTCTGTCTTAACTATTTTAGACAAGCATTGTTATTAAACTACAAAGCTAACGAACTGGTATATTTAGAGCCAAAATCTGAAAGTTTTAAGCTAGAAAAATTTGCACCATTTGTGCATGATGCTAATATTTTAGAAATTTCGGGCGAGTTACAAGACGCAATTTACCATATAGAACGGAATGGAAATTCTAAGATAATTCTTACAGACTTATCTATTAAACTCACACGCTTATTGCATAAAAAAAGTCAGACCTAAGTCTGACTTTTTTTATATAAATACTATAATTTCTATTTTACTTTTTTGAAGCTTCTTTATCTTCAGTAGCAACAGCCTTTACGTCATCCTTTTTACCGTAAGCTTCATTTAACGCTTTTGCAATTTGTTCTGAAATATCATTAGCTTCACTTCCGTACAATACACTACCAGCTTCATTTTTACCTAAAATATAAGTGTAACCATTTGTTTTGCCATAAGCACCAACAAATTCTTTAACTTTAACTATTACAGAATCCATCTCAACGTTAAAATCTTGCTGCATTTGCTGCTGGTCAAACTGTAACTGCTGCTGTATACCTTGCCATTTTTGGCTAAATTCTTGCGAGCCTTCTTGCTGCTTTTGCGGAGACAACTTACTTAATCTTAATTGTGTTTGTTGTGCATCTAATTGGTAAGCACGACCAATACTGTCTGTCTTTTTTTTATAATCTTCGTCTTTTTTCTTAAACTTAGATTCAATATCAATTTTCATTTGGTAATCGTTAATTACTTCACCGTTGTCAACGAAAGCAATTTTTTGTGGTTCTTGGCAAGATGCTACAGCAGCTAAGACAACCAAGGCTAATATTATTTTTTTCATAAAATGTTCTAATTAATTTTTGCAAATGTATAAAAGTTAGACTTTGTTTTTAAAAATATTTTAAATATTGATTTTTTCTATAGATAGACTCATTATCTATTTTAAAAAACTATTAAAACAAAGCTAAAATAAAGCATTTTAAGCACGCTTCTTTTTTTTTAGTTCACACTAACTGTCTTAATCAACAAAAGCAGAGCTAACACGTTTAAATTAAGAATCACTGCTTTTTAAGACATAAATATGAGAAGAATACTCTTTGGTAGTTCTGGCTTTATGGTTAGACTTAAAACCAACCCAAAACGCTTTAAACGGATTCATAAAACCCGATTTATATTTCTCTGAAAGTAAACTTACATAATATGCATCAAAAAACATAGGTAGCGTGTTTACCAATTTTAAGCTTTCTTTTTTAAATACTTCTGTTATTGCTGTTTTAGAAAAGTGCCATAAATGTCTCGGTGCATCGTAAGCTGCCCAAAAGTTTTTATAATACTGAGCGTCATAACTTTTAAAATTAGGAACCGCAATTACCAAAGTACCATTCGGTTTTAATAACGATTTTAATACTTCTGCGTGCTTCTCTAAATTTGGCAAATGCTCTAACACATGCCAAAGGGTAATGACGTCAAAACTATTTGGTTTTAAATTTTCTAAATATTCTGTTTTGAAAACAGAATTATTGGTTTTAGCGTTGGCAATTTTTCTTGCATTTGCGTTAGGCTCTATTCCGGTAATTATCCAATTTGCTTTTAAGGCAGCCTCTAAAAAATCACCTGTTCCGCACCCAATGTCAAGCAGATTTTGAGATTCCGTATTAAACGAGTTAATCAGTTTTAATTTTTGTTTTAAAGCAATTTGTCTAACAGAATGGTAAACGTATTCTAAAACGTTACGCTTAGTATCTGTGTGCGAAATATAATCTTCGCTTTTATAATAACCAGATAATTTATCTCCTTTAGGCTGAGGAAACGTCTCGAGCATATCTAATGCTTCATTATATAACAACTGAAATTCTTCTCCTGAGACAGAGTGATCTTTTAAAGTTAAATATGTTGAATGTTGATTTATCACAGACCTACTAATAATGCTTAATTATATATTTTTTGTTCTATTTTTTTAATAGATAAGCTATCATTTATCTTTGATAAAAACAGATGATTTGGACCAAGCGGACTTGTAATTGCCAAAACACCATAGTGTTTATTAAAAAGTAAATCGATGCCGTCAATCTCTGGCTCTAATAAACTGTAACTATCAAACACGTTATCATCATTATCTCGCCATATTTCATTACGTTTAACCAGATAAGCATCTCCTATACCAAAATATAAAACTTGATGCTGTAAATTATAGCTCATTTTAAAATTTCTTTCAGGGTTTAATACACTTTTGTAATTGTATTTTATTACAGAATCTTGCTTTGTTATGCTAACAACATACGTTGTTCTCAGATTTAAATTAGCATCTAAAAGAGTATATACATACCTGTTTTTAGTTTGAAATGCTTTCTTTTTCTTTACACTAAAATCATGTTTACTCTGAATTTTATTAAAGAAATAAAAACCAGATGCAACTACAAAAACCACAATAAAAGCGAAAACAAAAATGCGTGTATGTTTTATTTTTATCAAAAAGTTTTAAATTGTTTCACGTGGAACATTCTCTTTTATCTTCCTAAATAAACCAACAATACAGATATGTCATTAGGATTAACACCACTAATTCTTGAAGCCTGAGAGATTGTAACGGGCTGTACTTTTGATAATTTTTGGCGCGCCTCAATACTCATAGATTTTAATTTTGAATAATCAAAATCTGACGGAATTTTGAGGTTTTCTAATCTATTAAGTTTGTCGGCGTTGTTCTTCTCCTTTTCTATATAACCTGCATATTTTACCTGTATTTCAGTCTGCTCTAGAACCTCATTATCCAAAGAATTATCTTGAATAAAGCACTCTACTGATTCAAACTTTCTTACATCATCAATCGTAATGTTTGGTCGTGCAAATAACTTAAACATTTTATCTTGTTGCTTAACAGGTGCAGAATTTTTAGATTCTAAAACCGGATTAGCTTCTTCTGGCCTTACACTTGTATCTCTAAAAAACTGAACAAATGCATCAGATTTTGCTTGCTTCACTTCCATTCTGTCTAAACGTTTTTTTGAAGCTAAACCTAAATCATAACCTTTTGGTGTTAATCTAAAATCTGCATTATCTTGCCTTAATAACGTTCTATATTCTGCTCTAGATGTAAACATTCGATAAGGCTCTTCTGTCCCTTTAGTTATTAAGTCATCTATTAAAACGCCTATATAAGCTTCATCACGTTGTAAAGTAAATGCTTCATTTTCTTGCACTTTTCTGCTGGCATTAATACCAGCCATTAAACCTTGAGAAGCAGCTTCTTCGTAACCGGTAGTACCATTAATCTGACCTGCAAAATATAAGCCTTCAACCAACTTAGTTTCGAGAGTGTGTTTTAATTGTGTTGGCGGAAAATAATCGTATTCTATAGCATAACCAGGTCTAAAAAATTTAACGTTTTCAAAACCAACTACAGATCGCAATGCTTTAAATTGAACATCTTCGGGTAGAGATGTTGAAAAACCATTAACATATACCTCACAGGTATTCCATCCTTCTGGCTCAATAAACAATTGGTGCTTATCTTTATCTGCAAAGCGGTTAATTTTATCTTCTATAGAGGGGCAATAACGAGGACCCACACTTTTAATTCTTCCATTAAACATTGGAGAACGCTCAAAACCTTCGCGTAACAAATCGTGCACCATCTCACTCGTGTAAGTCATATGGCAAGATCGTTGGTTTTTGAGTGTGCTAGTGGTATCTAGATATGAAAATTTTTCTGGTCTTTCATCACCTGGCTGTTCTACCATTTTAGAGTAATCTAAAGAACGACCATCTACTCTAGGAGGTGTTCCGGTTTTCATTCTGCCCGACTCAAATCCTAATTCTCTTAGTTGTTCTGTAATACCAGTTGCAGCTCTTTCGCCTGCTCTACCGCCACCAAAATTTTTATCACCTATATGAATAAGGCCATTAAGAAAAGTGCCATTAGTTAAGACAACAGACTTTGCTTTAATGGTAATACCAAGTGCCGTTTTTACGCCAACCACTTTATGGTTTTCTACAACAAGACTAGACACCATATCTTGATAAAAATCTAAATTAGGAGTGCCCTCTAACAACAATCTCCAATCTTCAGCAAAGCGCATACGATCGCTTTGCACTCTTGGACTCCACATAGCCGGACCTTTAGATTTGTTAAGCATTTTAAATTGAATTGCAGATGTATCTGAAACTATACCACTATAACCACCAAGAGCGTCGATCTCTCTTACAATTTGCCCTTTAGCAATGCCACCCATTGCTGGGTTGCAAGACATCTGTGCTATGTTTTGAAGATTCATTGTAATTAACAGAGTTTTGCTACCCATATTAGCTGCTGCAGCGGCAGCCTCGCTACCTGCGTGACCAGCACCTACTACAATGACATCGTATAAATCGTTAAACATAATTCAATTTATTTATGTTCCACGTGGAACAATTATAATCTTACTAAAGTAAGGCTCTCTTTGTTTAAAATTATTTCATTATAAACTCTTATAACTATATAAGAATTAGAGCATGCAAATATACATTGAAATAGCGATATTTAAGAACGCTTAATTAAGTAGTAATCTTCTTTAGAGCGCATGAGTTCAGCATCTGTCTTAGCCTTATCTTTATAACCACAATAATGCAAAACACCGTGTACCATAACACGACACAGCTCATCATGGAAACTTGTCTTAAAGTCTGTTGCATTATCCTTTACTCTTTCAATAGAAATATAGACATCTCCATGTAGTTCTTTTCCTACTGAATAATCAAAACTGATGATATCGGTAAGTGTATCGTGATCTAAAAAGTCGACATTAAGTTTATGCAAATACGTGTCGTCACAAAAAATGTAATTAATATCACCTATTTTACATTCTTCTTCTAAAATAACGTTAGAAATCCATTTACGAAAATCGCTTGGATTTGTAAGCTCAAATTCTGTTTCGTAGTTAAAGCTAATCATTTGTGTTTTTAAAATACTCTTTAATTTTTTTCTTAAAATGATTTTGCAAAGGTAATGCCTGTCGGTTTAATATTTCGGTAGTATTAAAATATTGTTTTGCTGTTGGAATTTGACTTGTATTAGATTGATTAAAATCTTTAGTATTCGTTTCAGATTTTCGCTTAGAGTCTTGGCCTTGCATAAACGTAGCATTTTCTAGCTTAAGAAGCTGATGTTGTAAGTCCATCATTTTTTGAAGCGTTTGGTTAGTAAACCCAGAGTTTAATAAATCGAGTTCAATATCTTCCATTTGTTTAATTAACGCACCTGCAGATTCAATTTTACCTTCTTTAACCATTTTATCTTCTAACGCCTGACGCAGTTGTTGCTGTTGCTGATAAATCTTAAACAATTCACCGTTTTGCTCTTCGCTTCCACCTTCCCCATAACCATCATTCTTTTTACCTTCACTATCACCTTCGCCACCTTTACCTTTACCTTTATTCTTTCCATTTTTTACGCCTTGGCCACCTTCACCACCTTCACCACCTTCACCTCCTTCACCTTGTTGTTTACCGTTTTTACCGTTTTCACCACTTTGGCCGTTTTCTCCTTCTTTACCCTCTTTTCCTTGTTGGCCAGACTTTTTACCTTCACCATCTTTACCTGAGTCACCTTCTTTACCGTCTTTACCTTTGTCACCTGGTTGTTTACCTTCGCCTTCTTTGCCAGTTTCGCCTTCTTCACCTTTTTTGCCATCCTCATTTTTCTTTACACCTTCTTCCATGAGTTTATTTAACTCTTCTTGGCTCATAATAATATCTTCTAATTGTTCGCCTCCACCACCAGAACCCGGAGAAGGATTCATAGACATTTCCATATTATCTAGTACATCACTCAAAAAGCTAGCCAATTCATTACTTGCTGTAATTGCATATTGTTGAGAAGAAACCCCTTGATAAAGTCTGTTTTCTGTAAGTTGACCTAACGCCTTATCTATATTAAAATAAACATCAGTAATTTGAGAATTTACCTTTTCTGAAAGTTTAGGCTGTCTTAAAGATAGCGAAAACAAGCTATCATCGATATGCTCAAAGTGTTCTCTTAAATTACTTTGCTGTATAATATATTTACCATATTTATTATTATCTATAGCTATAGCGCTAAAAGTATCCATAAGGGCTTCTTGGTCAAAAGAATACAATAAAAGGTTTTCTAGTATTTGGCGCAACATATCGATATCTTCAGACATTTGATCTTCACCACCACCGCCTCCACCAGCGCTCTGCTTTAACATATCGCTCATTTCCTTCATCTTCTTAGCAGCTTTCTTTTGGCGCTCTTTAGCTTTCTCTTTTTGTTGTTGTGCTTCTTCAGGTTTTTGTTCTTCTGTGTTTTGTTCTTCTTTTTCTAAAGCGTCTTTTGCTTCTTTTTGATCAAATTTTACGCCATCTTCTAATGGCTCGTCTCGTGGAATATCAATTGGCTTTTGAAGGCGTCTGTCTTCTTGTTTTAAATCTTCTAAATCTTTTTGAAGTTTATTAAACTCTTTATTTAATTCTTCTTGAGCTTCCTTATTATTTTCTTTGTCTTTTTGAGAAAGTTCATTTTGTTTGTCTGCTAGTTTTTCTAATGCACTCGCAATTTTTTCAGCCTTTTTCATCACATAGAAACGCTTGGTTAATTCTAAAAGCTGTTTCATGCTTCGTTTCTTATTTTTGTTTTGCTTTGCTAGCTCTTCTAATTTTTGCGTAAACTCTTCCTTATTAATTTTATCTTTTAATTCTTCGAGCTCTTTAAGTAACTTTTCGTCTTGTTTAAGTTGTTCCTCGTTTTCTTTTAAACGGACTTTTAAATCTTCTTTAAACGGATCTTTTTCTTTCTTTTCATTCTGAAACTCTTCGATATTTTCTTGAAGCTTTTTATTAAAATTCTTCATTAACTGTTCTTGATTTTTCTGACGTTTTAAAAAATCTTCAAACTTCTTTTTATCATTAAAATTAAGGTTTTCTTTTTCCTTTTGTGTTTTAGATAACTCTTCTAATTTTTTGTCTTGTTCTTGAAGCTTATCAAACGTTTTACTAATATTTTGTATGGTCTCATTTTGTTCTTGCAATTGCTTCTGTTCTTCTTCGTCTTTAGTTAACTTTCTATAACTAAATACACTACTTTTTGTACGCTTGTAGTTATGAAGCGCATCATTATCAAACACTTCAAAATACAATTGGTAGCTTATACCTTCTTCTAGATTAAATTGATTTGGAAAAGCACTTACAAACGCACTGTAATTTGATTTTGAAATGGTAATAGGTTCTACCACTTTGTTAGATTCGTCTTCTGATGGATAATAAACCAAATGTAGCTTGCTGAGGCCGTAATCATCACTTGCTTGTCCGTAAAAATAAAGACTTTGCTGATCTACTGAATCCTTTTGCACTTTAATGTTAAGTTCTGGATAGACATCTCTAACCACATTAATAGTATAGGCTAAATTCTCGTAATCTTTAAGTGCATTATTACTTGTTGAAATACTATAATTGTAGTTTTTGTACAAACGTTTTGAAGCTTCAAAATCACCTTCTTTCTCTGCCGAAAAGGCTAATGTATCTTCTGCGTAAATATGAACATCTGTTGTAGATTTGGTTGTAGCTTTCCACGTTACTTTTGTCCCCTCAGGTATTACAGCAGAGCCTGTGCTCTTTAAAACTTCATCTTGCTTATTGGTATGCGCAGGATAATCTAAAAGCATTTGAAAATTTACCAAGTTAGGCGTATTAACCACCTCTAAAGTGTAAGGCTTAGACACTACTTTATTTGCTAAAAGCGAAAACTCTATAGCTTTTTTGGGTAAAGTAAATGTATATTGAAATTCGCCTGGCGTAACTTGTTGTAAAAAATAAGATTGACCGTTAAACTTAATTTGAGCATTTTCTGGCACAACAGGACCTACTGTTGAAATTTGCAACTTAAAATCTTTATTTTCAATAGCTTGTAACGATTCATTTAAAACAAAAAACTGAAATGGCGCTGGTGGCTCATAAGCTGTTTGATAATTTACAACACGCTCATAACTGGTACTAAACCAATTTATTTTTCCTGTAATTAATGAAAGTAATAAGATCGCTACTGGTATTGCTGCATATTTTAAATACTTGGTGTTAGACTTAAAATTTATGGCAGATTTAAACGGAATGGGCTGCAACTCTTGAGATTTTTGCTCTATACTCGCCACTAATAAATCGGATTGTTTTGGGTTTTGATTAAGCTGAAGTACATTTAAAAGCTTATCGTTAACCTCGGGAAAATGATTGCCAATAAGTTTTGAAGCCGTTTCGAGATTAATACCCTGGCGTAGTTTAAATAAATGCGCCAACGGAACGGCAATAAACTTAATAAACAAGCCAGTTTCTACTATAACGAAAGTCCAAAACAGAATCGTTCGTGCTGTAGAATTTAACCAAAGCACATATTCTATAAAAAGGGTAACTATAAAATATAATAAGCCGATGGCAAAGAATAATATAGTGCCTTTTATGAGTTCATTAGTGTAATACCTTTTAACAAACTGCTCTAACTTATGCTTTATGGTTTCAAAATTACTCATGCTTATTTTTAGTCTGTCACTTAGAGTTTAGTAGAGAATAATTGTAAATATTAGCTAATTAGTATCTCGACTATGCTCGTTGTGAAAGTGTTGAATGTATTTAACTTACTAAACTACGATTTTATTTTAACTGCTAATTCCTTAAATTTGGTAAGATTCTGTTAATTTAGAGTTTTTAAGTATTAAAACGAACAAATTTATATGAAAGACCTTAAATATTTGGCTGCGTTTTCTATTCCTTTAATTGCTTATATTGGTTTATTCTTAAAAGGCTATTGGGTTTGGGCCACACCTATTTTTGCTTTTGTTTGTATACCAATCTTAGAACTAATCTTTACGGTTGATACTGTTAATTTAAAACCAGATGAAGCCAACGGCAAATTAAAACAGCGACTTTTTGACTGGCTATTATATCTAAACCTACCGCTGGTTTTTGGATTGGTTATTTATAGCCTAATTACCGTTTCTAAAACCCCTTTAGAAACATACGAATTTATTGGACTCATAGTTTCTGTTGGTGTTGTGCTTGCTGTAAATGGTATTAATGTTGCGCACGAGCTTGGCCATAGACAAACCACTAACGAACGCTTTATTGGTAAAGCTTTGCTTCTACCCTCTTTTTACATGCACTTTTATATTGAACATAATTTTGGTCACCATTTGCATGCAGCAACACCAGAAGATCCTGCAACGGCTCGTTATAATCAAAGTGTATATGCGTTTTGGTTTACCTCAACGTTTAGGCAATATTTTGGTGCGTGGAACATTCAGAATAAATTATTAAAAAACACAAACACATCTTTTTTTTCGGTTAAAAACGATATGCTTTGGTATGCATTATTTCAAATAAACTATTTGCTAATTATCGGAATTTTATTTGGAAGAGATGGCTTTTTATTTACGCTATTTGCAGGTTTGGTTGGTATTGTACTGCTCGAAACTGTAAACTATATTGAGCATTATGGTTTATTACGTTTGCAAACAAAATCTGGACGATACGAGCGTGTACAAGAAATGCACTCTTGGAACTCTAATCACGTTATTGGTAGAATTATATTATACGAATTAACCAGACATAGCGATCACCACTTTAAATCTTCTAAAAAATATCAGGTTTTAGATTGCCATGAGCAAAGTCCGCAAATGCCCTATGGCTATCCAACCTCTATGGTTTTAGCTATGATTCCGCCACTTTGGTTTAGTATAATGAATAAGCGCGTGCCTAAGACTATGATTATTAATTAGAACATAGACACTAAACCGCATTGCTTTTAGATTATAGAGTGATTTAATATATGTTTTACATTATTTTTAAAAATATCTTCTACCATTAAACCAAAAACCGTCTATGGTTTAATAGTATATACGCTCTAATCCCTCTTCAATTTTCTCTGTTTTATTTTCTTTGTTCTAAAACCTTATAAAAGTATCTTTGCGCTAGATTCTGAAATAAATTCTGAATTACAAATTATTGCTACAACAAGTTATGTCTAAAAACGTACGTGTGCGCTTTGCACCTAGTCCAACAGGACCATTACATATTGGTGGTGTAAGAACTGCTTTATTCAATTATTTATTTGCTAAAAAACATGGTGGTGATTTTGTGCTTCGTATAGAAGATACAGATCAAAATCGCTATGTAGCAGGTGCAGAAGACTACATTGTAAACGCTTTAAATTGGTGTAATATTCCTTTTGACGAAGGACCAGGAAAAAACGAAAAATTTGGACCTTACAGACAAAGTGAGCGTAAACATTTATACAAGCAATATGCCGATCAACTAATTGCTGATGGAAACGCATACTACGCTTTTGATACATCTGAGCAATTAGATGCAGAAAGAAAAAGCCACGAAGCAGAAGGCAAAACTTTTATTTACAACTGGCACAACAGAAAAAAAGGACGTTTAATTAACTCTTTAATTTTAACTGAAGCCGAGACCAATGCTAAAATAGATGCTGGTGAGAATTATGTCGTTCGTTTTAAATCTCCGCAAGACCAAACACTGCATTTAAAAGACATTATTCGTGGCAACATGACAATTGATACCAATGTTTTAGATGATAAAATATTATTTAAAAGTGACGGTATGCCAACCTATCATTTAGCAAATATTGTAGACGACCATTTAATGGAAATCTCACACGTTATACGTGGTGAAGAATGGTTACCATCTTTAGCTTTGCATCAATTATTATATGATGCTTTTGGTTGGGACGCACCAGAATTTGCACATTTACCTTTAATATTAAAACCTACAGGAAAAGGGAAATTAAGTAAGCGTGATGGAGACAAAATGGGCTTTCCTGTTTTTCCACTAGAATATACAGCACCAGACGGCACCGTTTCTAAAGGCTACAAAGAAGAGGGTTATTTTGCTGAAGCGGTTATTAATTTCTTATCTTTTTTAGGATGGAATCCTGGTACAGAGCAAGAAGTTTTTAGTTTAGAACAATTAATTTCAGATTTTGACTTAGCACGAGTAAACAAAGCAGGTGCGCGATTTGACCCTGATAAAACAAAGTGGTTTAATCACCATTACATGCAGCAGCAATTAGATTTAAATTTAGCAGAACAGTTTAAAACTACTCAGCAAGAACTTAAAGACGTTGATGTTAATTATATTGCGCTCGTGGTTGGTTTAATAAAAGAACGTGCCACTTTTGTAAGTGATTTTTGGGAATTGAGTCACTTCTTCTTCACGGCACCAAACTCGTTTGACGAAAAAGCTTCTAAAAAAGCATTAAAAGAAGGTACCACAGAAGTATTAACCAAAGTTATTGAGCTTATAAATACAACAGAAGACTTTACAGTAGAGCAACTTCAAACCAATATTAAAAGTTGGATAACAGCTAACAACATAGGGTTTGGAAAAATAATGATGCCTTTACGCTTAGCGCTTGTTGGAGCTTTACAAGGACCAGATGTTTTTGATATTATGTTTATGATTGGCAAAGTAGAAACTGTAAAGCGTATTGAGGGATTAATACATACGCTTTAAGTTACTAAAAGGCAATTAAAGCAGAAAGCAACACCATGCTTTGAGTGCCTTTAAATTTACTTTTTCCTGTGCCAGTATTAAAATCTTGGTCATTTAGCTTATTAAGAATATTTGTAAAGCCATGTATATATTGCGCTCTAAATTGAATAAACTTAAAACCAAGAGTTGCGCCTACGGCAGCATTAAAATTAATCTGAGAAATATCTTCTAAGTCTTTTGCTAAAATAGTTTTTGAATCTGTTGTCGTCACAAAGAGGTTTTCTTCATCAAAAGACTGCATCTCTAATTTACTATTAAACTGTGCCACAGGACCAAAGTCTAATGTTAATATGTTAGGAAGTACTTTAAGATGAAACAACAATACCAATTGTGCTTCTAGTACATTGTACTCTACTTGAGTGCTTCTAAGGTTTCCATTATCAAACTGAAGGCCTTCAACATTAAGAACGTTATCAGATAATTGCATACCATAACTGATGTTATACCATTTATAGGGTAAATCTCCAGTATTTGAAGCACTAATAGACCAACCTTCACCTTTTATGGTGTTAAAGTTGTCTGTAAGAATATCAAATTGGGTTAATCCGCCACCAATGGCGAATCCGTTTGTTAATCTAGTACGCCCACCTTGGGCATAATTTGGGGTAAAAATAGTCGTACACAGTGCTGCTAAAAGAAGCTGTTTTAGGTTAATCATAGGGGGCTGAGGGGCTGATTCTCTCAAAGTTAACTAAAATTATTTAATATTCCTTATTTTTAACTTTTATATTAACAAACCTTAAAAAAATAAGCCATGGGTCAATTTATTTTAGTGTCAATTATATTTTTTGGATTAATCATTTTAGCATCAGCTATTTTTATAGTAAAACAGAAGACTGCGGCCATTATAGAACGCTTTGGTAAATTTCATAGTATTAGACAATCAGGGTTTCAAATGAAGATACCTTTGATTGATAAAGTTGCTGGTAAATTGAGTTTAAAAATTCAACAATTAGATGTTATCATAGAAACAAAAACCTTAGATGACGTATTTGTGCGCTTAAAAGTGTCTGTACAATACCGCGTAATTAGAGATAAGGTTTATGATGCCTTTTATCAATTAGATTACCCACACGATCAAATTACATCTTATGTGTTTGATGTTGTACGTGCCGAAGTGCCAAAAATGAAATTAGACGACGTCTTTGTAAAAAAAGATGATATTGCATTAGCCGTAAAAGCAGAATTAAATGATGCTATGTCTGATTATGGTTTTGATATCATTAAAACATTGGTTACAGATATTGATCCTGATGCGCAAGTAAAAGCAGCCATGAACCGAATTAATGCGGCAGACAGAGAGAAAACAGCAGCACAATTTGAAGGGGATGCGGCTCGTATTCTTATTGTTGAGAAAGCAAAAGCAGAAGCAGAAAGTAAACGACTACAAGGACAAGGTATTGCAGACCAGCGTCGTGAGATTGCACGAGGACTAGAAGAATCTGTTGATGTTTTAAACCGCGTAGGTATTAACTCGCAAGAAGCCTCTGCACTTATTGTAGTTACACAACATTATGATACCTTGCAGGCTATAGGACAAGAAACTAACAGTAATTTAATTTTATTACCAAATTCGCCACAAGCTGGCAGTAATATGCTTAATGACATGGTGGCTAGTTTTACGGCAAGTAACCAAATTGGTGAGGCTATGAAAAACTCAAAAAAGAAAAAAGATGACTAAACTCAAAAGAATGTTGCTACTCATTATAGTAGCTTGTAGTATTACTGTGTTTTCACAAACAAAAGAAGATGCACTAAGAGATGCTAAACTAACGTCTAAGGCAACTCTAAATATGGATTTCGATACTGTTTTAAACCATACGCTACCAACAGTGCTAGATTTAATGGGTGGTAAAGATGCTGCAGTAACACTTTTAAAGAGCACTTTTGAAACTATGAAGCTTCAAGGATTTGTATTTGAAAAAGCAGATATTCTTAGTGTTTCTGAAATTGTGAATGAACAAGGGCAACACCGTTGTGTTATTGAGGGTTTTAACCAAATGAAAATGGATAAACAACGTATAAAATCTAAAAGTTATCTTTTGGGTATTTATAACGAAGTAGATAATTTTTGGTGGTTTATTGAAGCAAAACAATTAAAAAATACCGCCTTAATAGAGCAAGTTTTACCAGACTTTAAAACAAGTTTTGTAATACCAGATGATGCCGTAGACGTACAGGCAATAGAAGACTAATAAACATTTTAATAACCTACACCCAACCACAAATTATGGCACCCATAATGGTTAAGGCAACCGTCCAAAAACCAGCACCTATTAATATGTGTTTCCAACTCTTTTGCTTAAACATACCGTTTATACCAATAACGGGTAAAACTATAAATAGGCCAGCTAGCAAACCATGAAGAGCTCCGTGCTTAAAGGTTCTAAAATTAGTACCATAATCATCCATAAAGGCTTGATATGACGGTAAAACAGCTGCGGCCGTTGGGTCACCACCAATCATTCCTAAAGCACCAGTTTGATGTATGGTTAAAAACTGTGTAAAAAACGCTAGTAAAACCGATAGCACAAACGAAACTCCGAAAATGAGCAACATATTGCTGTTTTTTATCTTTTCTTCTGTTAAACCAGATTCTCGCATCCACACGTTACCAAATAAAACAGGACTATACCACAAAAAACCGAGTACTAGTGGTACAATTGCAGCAACTAAAATTGCATAAACATTAAATTCCATGATGATGATTTTATAAGTTAGTATGATTTAAAAGTACAAAAAAACCTCTAAGGTATTGAGCTAGAGGTTTTTTATTATAGTAATAGTAATTTTTAAAGCGTTTTAGCCTCAACAACTAACAAATCATTTTTATCTTCTAGTGCTTTACTAATAAATTCATTGACCGCATCATTACGTTCTAAGCCATTTTTAAGCAGCACTTTTAACGCAATTAGTGTTGCTATACGTGTTCCTGCTTTTTTTAGAGCAGTGCCAAATAAAGGCTCTAATTCATCGTAAGTAACCTTTTTTGCTAACTCTTGAATTTCTAACTTAACCTTAGCCTGTTTTTCTTCAGGAAGATTAGTGTACTTTTTTCCAAATTGTTGAATTATACTTATAGCAGCACGTTCTTGTTGTGGTTGCTTTGGTTTGTTTTGTGATGCATTAGCTTGTGGTTTGGGTTTTTGTTTAGCCCAACTATCTCTTAGCCCAACCGTTTTATTAAACACCAATGCAGCTGTACGTGAATCTGTATCTACATTAAAATAACCTAAACGTTGAAACTGAAACTGCTCGCCTACTTTAGCACGCGCTAAACTTGGTTCTAAAAAACCTGTTTTTATAGTTAAAGAATCAGGATTAATAAAGTCCATAAAGTCTTTGTCTTTATCACTGTCTGGTGATTCGTGCATAAAAAGACGATCGTACTCTCTAATTTCTGCTGTAACAGCATGCTTAATAGATACCCAATGTAATGTGCCTTTTATTTTCTTAGTGGTGTCTTCATTATAAGTACAATGAATTTCTGTAATCTCATCATTATCTTCTTTTACAACACTATTAGCTTTAATAATATAAGCGTTTTTAAGACGGACTTCACCACCTAATTTTAATCTAAAAAACTTGGTACTTGCCGCTTCTTTAAAGTCTTCTTTTTCGATATAAATTTCTCTAGAAAAAGGCACTTTTCTATAACCAGCAGCAGCATCTTCTTGGTTGTTTTCTGCTTCTAACCATTCAACTTTATCTTCAGGATAATTAGTAATAACAACTTTTACAGGGTTTAAAACCGCCATTGCTCTATTGGCTGTTTTATTTAAATCTTCGCGTATGCAAAATTCTAAAAGTGAAACGTCAATAACATTTTCGCGCTTTGCGACACCTACTTTTTCAATAAACTTACGAATAGAGTTTGGTGTATAACCACGACGACGTAAACCAGATATTGTTGGCATACGTGGATCGTCCCAACCAGAAACTACACCCTCTTCAACTAAACGTAATAACTTACGCTTACTCATAATGGTATAACTAAGATTTAATCTTGCAAATTCGCGTTGTTTAGGTGCTAAAGGTAATTCGGTTTTACTATAATTATAAACATGTTCTTTAAACCAATCGTAGAGCTTTCTATGTGGTTTAAATTCTAGTGAGCATAATGAGTGAGATATCTGTTCTATATAATCACTTTCACCATGTGTCCAATCGTACATTGGGTAAATACACCAATCATCACCTGTTCTGTGGTGATTAGCATACATTATACGATACATTATAGGATCTCTCATTAACATGTTTGGATCTTGCATGTCTATTTTTGCGCGCAATAAATGAGTACCAGCAGGAAATTCGCCAGCCTTCATGCGTGTAAATAAATCTAAATTTTCAGCAACACTTCTATCGCGATAAGGACTATTTGTACCTACTTGTGTTGGTGTACCTTTTTGTTTGGCCATAACCTCAGACGACTGGCTATCTACGTAAGCTTTACCATCTTTAATCATTTGTAAAGCCCAATCGTATAATTTTTGAAAATAATCTGATGAGTATACTTCATTTTCCCAAGTATAACCCAACCAAGCAATATCGCGTTTTATAGCATCTACATACTCTTGCTCTTCTTTTGCAGGATTAGTATCATCGAAACGTAAATTAACTGGTGCGTTATACGTTTCACCCAAACCAAAACTTATACCAATTGCTTTAGTATGGCCAATGTGTAGGTACCCATTTGGCTCTGGAGGAAAACGAAAGCGTAATTTAGCTTTAGATAAACCGTTTGCTAAGTCTTCTTCTATAATATGCTCAATAAAATTAAGCGATTTGTTTTCTTCTGACATTACGATATTATAAGCTGTAAAATTACACAAATTGTAACATTTTTACACTATGTTATACATATAGTGTGAACCAAAAAACTCTAGAAAATGAAGTATAAATGTCCTAAATGTGATAATACAACGTATGCTATTGACGAGATGAGAGCCACAGGTGGCACATTATCTAAAATATTTGATATACAGAATAAAAAATTTACATCGGTGACTTGTAAAAAATGTACTTATACAGAATTCTTTAAAACCAAAACAAGTGCATTAAGCAACGTCTTTGATTTTTTTACGAATTAAAACAGTATTAAATTCTTTTAAGATTTATAATAAAGTCACCAAATAGACTAGTATTTTTGTGATATGGGAATAATAAAGGTTGAAAACATTAGAGTATTTGCAAACCATGGTTGTCTAAAAGAAGAAACTTTAATAGGCAGTGATTACCGTGTAGATTTAAAAGTGAAAGCTAATCTTAGCGCGTCTTCTATATCTGATGAATTAGTAGACACTGTAGATTATGTGTTTTTAAATAATATAGTAAGAGAAGAAATGGACAAACCTTCTAAACTCCTCGAAACTGTAGCACAACGAATTATAGATCGTATATTTAATGAGGATAAAATGGTTACTAAAACGAGTGTTTGGGTAAGTAAAATTAATCCTCCTATTGGTGGTGACGTAGAAATGGTAACAATAAAACTTAGTCAAAAACGAAAAAGCTTAAGTAAGTAGGCTAAAAACCTAATTATTTATATATTTGCCCTCTCATTTATAAAAAGTGAGATTTTGCAAAAGCAGAAATTTACGGTGTCTTGGCCGAGTGGCTAGGCAAAGGTCTGCAAAACCTTGTACAGCGGTTCGAATCCGCTAGACACCTCTAAAAGTCCTTAATTTAAATATTAAGGACTTTTTGTTTTATCATCTATTTGTTTAGTGATTCGAGATATTTAACTAGTTTTAGCATACTTAGCGGATTTTTAAAATCTACACTATTAGTTTTACGATATGCTTTTATCTCTTTTTTACGGCTAGTATAAACACGTTTTAATTGATTAACAGTCTTAAGTTTAGTAAGTATGTTGTCTTTATTTAACCAATAATTTATGTCTAAAGTCGCTTTATATATTTCTGGAAGTTCTAAAGCATAGAAATTACCTTGATTTTCTATAGACATTAAAGGAGTGGTTGATGCTGTTTGCGAAGAACTACCGTAACCATTTCGGCCTTCTGTAGCTGTAGATAAATCGCAGGTATACTCTACATAAAGTTCTATATTAGATTTTAATAAAAACTCATAAAATGTGTTGTCTTTTCTAAAAAATTTTCTGTTTGCTACGTAAACTGTATCTATGTTATTTATAACAGATTGAGAGAGTCCTACAATTTCATTACCTTTTTTTAGAGCAAAATTTTTAGAAAGTGCATTAAAATTTAATATACCGGTTTGTTTTGTTCCATCTTTTAAAAGAATAGAACCCTGAGAAAAATTAGATAATATGTAATGTTGTGATTGGCTAGATTTTGTTTGAGAGTGACCTATAAAACCAATTAAAATTGCAATAACAGTTAGTAAATAAATTTTCATGGTAAAGCTATTTAATTAATTGGGTTTACCCTATCTATCTGCTCTATACTCTTCTCAAAAAGCTCTGGAAACAAGCCTTGTGAAAGTAAAATGATACCAAATACTAAAATAACAAGAGCTACAATTTTTTTAGTTTTAAAAATACGTCGCGGTGTTAGTTTGCTTTTTAAACGTTTAGCTGCAGCAATTTTTACTAAATCGGTTAAAAAATAAGAAATAATCATAGTTGCAATAAAAACAAATACACCATTTTTTGAAGTGGTTATTGATGTACCAATAACTATAAATCCTAACCAACCTAATAATACACCTATATTAATAAAATTGAGTAAAAAACCTTTAACAAATAAAACCCCATAATCTTTTTTAGGTAATTCTATTCTATGATGTTCTCTAACAATAGAGCGAAAAGATTTTGAAGTTTTTATAAAACTAATAAGTCCGTAAATTACAAGTAAAACACCACCAAAGACTAGTAATTTAGGATCGTCTTTTATTTTATCTAAAAGGGTATCTGTACTTTTAAAAATAACAAGAATAAATACAATGTCTGCTAATATGACGCCTAAATCGAAAATAATAGCACTGGTAAAACCTTTTGTTACACTAGTTTCTAGTAAAACAAAAAATACTGGCCCTATTGTAAAGGCTAAAATGATACCAAAAGGAATGGCTGTTAAAATGTCATCAAACATGTAACTATTGTGATTTACACAAAAATAACAAACTCAACCGAATTTACATACGTTTTATTCTACCACCAAGTACAGTGCTTTCATTTACTTGTTTTGGCTTGCCATAAATAAAAACATCACCACCAGCTTTTATTCTAACCTCTGCAAGCGCTGTTGCATGTATATAAGCTTCGCCAGCAGCATTAATACTGACTTCAGTTTGTTGCGTAACAAAGTCTTTACCATTAAACTCACCACCTGTGTATATAGATATATCTTGGTTTTTAGAACTTCCGGTGACGTTAATAATACCACCTGTAACGGCTCTAAAATTTGCGTATGTAGATTTTATGGTTGCAGATATCTCTGCACCTTCTTGAGTTTTTAAATCTATTTCATATTGCTCAATAATATCTTGTACAGTAACTTTTGCACCTTCATTAGCATCTATAACATCAACAGTTGTATAGTGTAAAATAACAACAGTATCGTTACCATCGTAACTTTCTTCTAGATTCATTCTAATTTTAAGCTTTCCGTTTTTATTTACAACCTCAACATCGCTTCTATTTTTACCAGAAATAAGTACTTTATTTTCTGTTGATTTAATCATTTTTAGATTAATTAGATCGTAAACCTTAACTGTAGAAAATTCTCCAATGGCTTTCTCTATAGTTTCTTGTGCATTTAAATTAAAACCTAGTAGCGCAATTAATATGCATATTATATTTTTCATAAGTATTATTTTAAGATAATTACCTTTTTACTAAACAACCATTTTAACTGAATTTGATCTCCAGATTGTTTTTTTACAATACGTCTCTGTGGTGATAAAATCACGGTAATTGCTGCTGCAACAGCAGAAAGTAAATATAAATTTATATCACTAAACACCCATTGAATACAAAACCGTATTACAATGTACGTTACAAAAAATATTAAAAAAATGTATAGACTAGCTTTTGTTTTTGTTTTCATCTTTATATCGCGACTTTTACAGCAGTTCCTGTTACAGAGACCATAGCATAATTACTTGTAGTTAATTCAATTTCAACCTTAATACCAACAACTGCATTCGCTTTTAAGTGAACGGCATTTTCTTTTAATGTTTGAAATGCTTCTTCTTTCACCGTTTCTATACTTTTTTGCATTTTAGCGTAGTATTTAGACATGCTAAATCCCATAGATATTACCTCTTTATTTAATGCTACACCAGTAACTATACCTAAATAATCTACTATCTTGTGACCTTCAATAGAATTTGTTGTGGTTAAAATCATCTGTTTTTCTTAAACGTTATTAATAATTACATACAAGATGCTGAAATAAAGTAAGACAAGTAAAATTTATTTAATTTCTGGCTTACCAACCATATAAAAATCTAAATGTTTTTTAGTTAAATCTGCATTTTTAACTTTAACAACCACCTCATCACCTAACTGGTACATAATTTGTGATTTATTACCAATCATAGCATACTGATCTAGGTCAAACTGGTAATGATCATCTTTCATATCTCTAACACTTACCATACCTTCACATTTGTTAGAAACAATTTCTACATAAATTCCCCAATCTGTGACACCAGAAATAACACCTAAAAATTCTTCATCTTCGTGATCTTGCATATAACGAATCTGCATGTATTTAATTGAATCGCGCTCTGCTTTGGTTGCTAAATACTCCATATTACTAGAATGTTTACACTTCTCGTTATAAATAGCTTCGTTAGCAGATTTTTCTCCATCTAAGTACATTTGTAGAAGACGATGCGCCATAACATCTGGATAACGACGAATTGGCGATGTAAAATGACTGTAATAATCAAAAGCTAACCCATAATGTCCAATATTATGTGTTGTATATTCTGCTTTAGACATGGTGCGAATGGTTAACGTATCTACTAAATTTTGTTCTTTTTTACCAACAACATCTTTAAGTAATTTATTTAGTGATGATGCTACACTCCCTTTATCCGTAAAATTGAGCTTGTGACCAAATCGTGCAACAACCGTTTGTAACTGTGCTAATTTATCTTGTTTAGGCTCATCGTGTACACGGTATACAAATGTCTTTTTAGGACTTTGTTTACCAATAAACTCAGATACTTTTCTATTAGCTAATAACATAAACTCTTCAATTAGTTTATTAGCATCTTTACTTGTTTTAAAATGAATGCCTACTGGGTTAGCTTCTTCGTCTAAATTAAATTTTACTTCAACCTTATCAAAAGAAATTGCACCTTCTCGCATACGTTGCGATCGCATTTTTTTTGCTAATTCATCCATTTTTAAAATCGCATCAGCTATAGTTTGATCTGTTTTATATGGCTTTCCTGTTAAAGAAACGTCTTGTGGAATTTCATTGGTTTTAGATTCTATGACCGCCTGAGCTTCTTCATAAGCAAAACGTGCGTCTGAATAAGTTACAGTTCTTCCAAACCATTCGTTTTTAATTTCGCATTTATCATTCATTTGAAATACAGCCGAAAACGTATATTTTTCTTCGTGCGGACGTAAAGAACACGCCCCATTAGATAAACGTTCTGGTAACATAGGTACAACTCTGTCTACTAAATAGATTGACGTTGCACGCTCATAAGCTTCATCATCTAATACAGTCCCTGGTTGCACGTAATGCGATACATCTGCTATATGGATACCTATTTCATATAAACCACTATCTAAAACTTTAAAGGATAAGGCATCGTCAAAATCTTTTGCATCTTTAGGATCTATGGTAAAGGTTAAATCTTTACGCATATCTCGTCGTTTTACTATTTCTTCTGGCTTTATAGAAATGTCTAAGTTATTTGCATAATTTTCAACCTCATGCGGAAATTCTAACGGTAAACCATACTCTGCTAAAATAGAATGAATCTCAGTACTGTGTTCACCAGGTTTACCTAAAACCTTAATTACTTTTCCATTAGGTGAGTCTGCTCTATCTGGCCAATCTTCTAGTGAAACTAATACCTTATCACCATCTTCTGCCTTATTAATTTTATTAATGGGGACAAAAATATCCTTGTACATTTTTGTACTATCTGGCACAACAAAAGCAAAATTCTTTTTTTCGTGAATTTGAATGGTACCAACATATTCGGTTTTTGCTCGCTTAATAATGTTAGTTATCTCCCCTTCTTGTTTACCTCTATGTCTTCTTTTGTAAGCATGAAATTCTACTTCATCACCATTTAAAGCTTTATTAATATTATTTGATGCAATAAAAATATCTTCTTCAAAATCATCGCATATAATATAACCGTTTCCTTTAGCACCTAAATCTAAAATACCTATATGATACTCTGTAGTAATTATAACTCTAAATTTACCACGATCTATTTCCTCTATATCGCCTTTTGCCTTTAATTTTGCTAAATTCTTAATAATCTGATTGCGACTACTAGCATCGTTAACACCAATTATAGCTGCAATTTGTTTATAATTAAAAGTTTTATTTCTGTCTTTTTTTAAAATACTTAAGATTGTATTTGTAAGGTTGGAAATCTTATTATGTGAAGATTTCCTGTGTTTCTTTTTTGTCATTTATTAGTTGTAATGGTTCTAAATTTCTATAAAAAATAGAACGTATCGTTTTTAATACTTAATTCTTATAGTGAAGAGTTAATCGGTTGCACATCTATTTTACTCAGTGACCACGATAATAAGAGATTAAGTTATTACAAAGCTACGCTATTAAAATTAAATAGTGTTTAACTAAGGTTAAATTAATGCAAAAGCTATGTAAATTATCTTAGTCTTAAAATCTTGTAGTCTTAAATAATATCTACATTAAAAAGATATTATTTTGAAATAAATTTAAAGTTCAATTGTAAATCTTACTTATCAACATATATATATAATATCATTTTTCTTTTAAAATTTTAAAAAAACAATAGTGGTTATTATAGTGTGTTAATATCTACTATAACTTTTTTGTATTTTGTTTTGATTAGTGACTTATCACATTTACTTAATACGTAGTTAACACTAAATTAAAAGATAACTACTTCATATTAAGCTAAATTTTGAAAGCTATTAACAACTGTTAATAACCGTTGTTAATAGAAATAACTTATATGTTTTTAGTAAATAACTGTTAATTTCTATAGATATTAGGTTTAATAACTTGCTCGAAAAAAAAGGTTAACTAATTAGGTTTTTAACTTCCTATTTTTGATTGGGAAAATATCTGGATAATCCTAATTTTACTTTTAACTAATTACAAACAGTTATTAACAAGTAGTACTCAATTTTAACTCTACTTATCAACAGTGTTTATAAACACTTATAAAGAACGTAAGTTTCAAACTTAAAAATTATGAATAAGTAAGCTGTTATAAGTTATGCATACTTATTAGCAATTATTAACTTTGAGGCTGAATAAATAAGACAATTTATTATGAAAATATCTATAGGAAATGACCATGCAGGACCAGATTATAAAACTGCTGTTGTGAAACATTTAGAATCTAAAGGGCATACTATAACTAATTATGGAACCGATACTTTTGATAGTGTCGATTATCCAGACTTCGTACATCCTGTTGCTAAAGATGTTAATGATAATAAAGTAGATTTTGGTATACTAATTTGTGGTAGTGCAAATGGTGTAGCTATGACAGCTAATAAATACCAAGGCGTTAGAGCAGGTGTTTGTTGGACGAGTGAAATTACAGAGTTAACCCGTTTACATAATAACGCTAATATTATTTGTATTCCTGCACGTTTTACATCTATTCCTCAAGCTCTAAAAATGGTAGATGTATTTTTAGATACTAGATTTGAAGGTGGACGTCATCAAAACCGTGTAGATAAGATTCCTTTAACTTGTTAATATCTCACATCAAAACCTTTAATGAGCTCTCTACAGAAGAGCTTTATGCTTTACTTCGTTTACGAAGTGAGGTTTTTGTGGTTGAGCAAAATTGCGTGTATCAAGATATTGATGGTAAAGATCACAAGGCATTACATATTTTAGGATATAATGATAATCAACTTGTAGCTTATACACGAATTTTTAAGTCTGGTGATTATTTTGAGAATGCGAGTATTGGTAGAGTAGTAGTAGCACAACAACAAAGACAACATAAATTTGGTTATGCTATTATGGAAGCGTCTATTAATGCAATTAAACTGCATTATAATGAAACCAAAATTAAAATTTCTGCACAAACGTATTTAAAACGTTTTTATAATACTTTAGGATTTAAGGAAATAGGAGAGGAGTACCTTGAAGATGATATACCACATATTGCAATGGTAAAATATTAATCTTTATATATTTTAGTAACTAAAATTTCTACACGCCTGTCGAGTTCTGGTTCACCACCAAGTGGAAATTTTCGTCTGTGACCTACAAACTTCATTCTAAAGCGACTTACTCCTTTTTTAGCTAAATAATCGTAAACATATTTAGCTCTGGCTACAGATAAATTACGTTTTTTAGTCTTACGATCCATAGCATCTCTTTCTCCGTGAGTGCAGCAAACATGCCCTTCAATAGTAAAATAAACATCTTTACGCTCTGCTAATATTTTTGCAATTGTATCTAAAACATTTTTAGAATCTTTAGTAAGATAGCTGTAACCTGTTCTAAATAAGATATTTTCTAACTGAATTTTATCACCCTCTTTTAATTCACCTTTTAATAAATCTTCAGTAGTAGGTTTTTTTTGTTTTTTTATTTCTTTAGGTCTTGGTGGATTAAAAGGCTCTACAATAATTTCAACTTTTCTATTAAGTCCCCGTATTTTATTTAGATCATCTTCACGTATAATATTAACTAGTATTTCACCCTTGCCATCTACATTTGTAATTAAAGATTCGTCAATTTCATTATTAGAAAATACAGATTTTATTTGATCTGCACGCTGTTGAGAGAGTAGTAGGTTATAAGAGTCACTACCTCTGTCATCACAAAAGCCATAAATAGAAATCTTTTCTATATCTAAATTTTCAATCTGAGATAAAAATAAGAGTAGTCGGCTGTGCTCAGTTTCAGGAATATCGTATTTATCAGTATCAAAATATACTTCATGTTTAACGGCCTGCTGTGTAAAAACAAGCTGAAAACTAAAACATAATAGAAGTAATACAGATTTCATATAAATACAATTTAAAGGGCATTGTTATAAATTATACAATGCTAAATATAGATAATTTTAAGTCTTATTTCAAAATACTTGCGTATTGAGACGGATTATTAAGTATTGAAACCGCGTTTTTAATTTCGGTATTGTTAGCTGTAAAGTACGTATATAAACCTTCGCTGTAGAAATAGCGCTTAATTATTTCGTTAGTTATTAAGATTTCTAGTTGTGCTTTATTTTTATTAATAGCACTGGTTTTATAATCTTGTAAAGCTGTTATAAGTTTTGTGTATTCTGTATTAATTTCGTTGTTTAATTCTTCTTCTTTTGCAACTTCAATAGCTGTATTAAAGGCTTGTTCTGTTTTAGTTTCAAAATTAAAATTAGTTGTTTTTAAGTAGTTTTTAAAATTTTTAAAGTTAGAATCAGATAGTTTAAAAGCTTTTAAATCGTTTACTTTATTTTTATAGTAATAGGCTGTTGCGTAGTTAAAAATTAAATTTTCGTTTATAATAGCTTTTGTAATTGGTGTTTGTTTTGATAAGGCAATTTCTACATCAGGTTGTACACCACCACCATCAAAAACAGCTCTACCATTTTTGGTTTTAAAGGCATTATAATTTTCTTTTTTAGTACGTGTTGCTTTTCCGTTTTTATCTCTATTCCAATAATCTAAGGCTTGTATGCAACGTCCAGACGGTGTATAATATCTAGAGATTGTTATTTTCATTTGTGTACCATAGGTTAGAGGTTTTGGTCGTTGTACTAAACCTTTTCCAAAGCTTCTTGCGCCAACAACTACAGCACGATCCATATCTTGTAAGGCGCCAGAAACAATCTCGCTTGCCGAAGCGCTACTACCATCAATTAAAACAACTAAAGGCATTTGAGTATCTATAGCATCACGTTGTGTGTAGTAGGTTTTATTGTATTTTTTTACTTTAGATTTTGTAGTTACGACTAACTGGTTTTTTGGTACAAAAATATTCGTAACATTTACGGCTTCACTTAGTAAACCACCAGGATTTCCTCTTAAATCTAATATAAGTTGTGTAGCCCCTTGATTTTTTAAAGCTCTAATAGCGCTAACCGTTTCTGCTGAGGCTTTATTGTTAAATTTTCTAAGTACAACATAGCCTGTTTTTTCATCTACCATGCTATAATGTGGTACTGCTTTAATATCTAAAGATTCTCTTATAATTTTTGTTGTATTTATTTTATTTTGTCTTTTGTAGGTTACTGTAACTTCTGTACCAGCGGCACCTTGTAGTAAGTTAGCCGCGTCATCTTTAAAGTCTACTACGGTAATATTATCTACTTTAATAATTTCATCTCCAGCTTTTAGGCCAGCTTTATCTGCTGCATAATCTTTATAAGGCTCTACAATAACGAGTTTATCTTTTAACGTTAATATTTTTGCCCCAATACCCGTATAGTCGCCTGCATTATTAATTCTAGAGGCTTCTACGTCTTGTTCGTTATAAAATTGTGTGTATGGATCTAAATCGTTTAACATGCTCTTAATAGCAGTGTCCATTAAGTCTCCAGGATTGGTGTCGTCTACATAGTTCATATTAATTTCTTTAAAAAGCGTAGTAAATATTTCTATTTGTTTTGCTATTTCAAAAAAATCGTTTTTGAAAGCTGTAGTGCTAAAAAATATAACAACAGCTATTAGAGGAAGGACTATTTTTTTGCGTAGAATTTTTTTCATGTTTGCGATGTTTTGTCAATAAATTTCTCGAATAGCGATTTTATATTCGTGTTTAATTTATCAAAAGTTGTTCCATCTTTACTAAGGTACAAAATCATAAACGCGTAAGAGGTAGAACTATTGTTAAAATACAATGGTTTATTTAATCTATAAGCTTCTCTGAGTAAGCGTTTTATTTGATTTCTAGAAACTGCCGTCTTATGCAGTCTTTTACTTACTGAAACTCCTGTTTTTAAAATACTACCATCTTCAAAATTTATTTTGAGATAGATAAGTTTTAAAGGATAAGCGGTTACAGCCTTACCTTCGGTAAAAAGTTGCTCAATGCATTTTTTACTTTTTAGTTTATCTTTTTTTGAATAGGTAAAGTTCATTTTTAATATAGTCTATATACAAAAATAGAAAACCGTATCTACTTGATACGGTTTTACTACATATATATTAAATGCGTTTAGTTAGTTGTAAACGTATTGTTTTCTCTATTAATGTCTGCCATCATCTGTGAGGCATCAATTTCTATAGTTTTTACTGTTTTTGTTGCACTAAAACTATAGGTTGGCATAGCCCAAGCCCAGTCGTCAATTATAGTAGCAGAGGTCGGTTTTTCGCCACGCATCATTTGTAAAGGAATATAAAAGTCTTCTTTACTACCGTCTGTATAAGTCACTGATATATCTAAAGGCATTGGCATTAAACCAATACGCTCTAAAGTAATAGTGTTTTCTTCAACAGATTTTACAGCATAGTCAATAGTATTTGTGGTTTGTGCAAAATCAATTAAATACCAGTCTAGTTCAAAGTCGGTAATACGTTCAGCGGTTCTTACAATATCTAAAGGTTTTGGGTGTTTAAATGCAAAGTCTGCAAAGTATTTTTTTAGCGTTTGTTTTAAATTTTCTTCACCTATTACATAGCCAAGTTGTGCAATAAAAACAGCTCCTTTACTATATGCAGCGGCACCGTAAGCTTGGTTATATGTATAACGGTCTGCATGGGTTGTTAAGGGTTGTTCTACACCAGAGTTTGCTAAGGCTAAGTATCCTCTATAAGAACCTGCTAAAGGGTTTTCTGATTTCTCTTCGCGAAGTGCATTCATAGCTAAAGATGAAATATAACTTGTAAAGCCTTCATCCATCCACTCGTGTTTTGCTTCGTTTGTGGCTAATAAAAACTGAAACCACGTATGTGCTAGCTCGTGTGCTGTTACACCGAGTAAACTGCCATAACTACGCTGACCTGTAATTAAAGTTGACATGGCATATTCCATACCTCCGTCACCACCTTGTATTACTGAATACTGGTCGTAAGGGTATTTACCAACGTTTTCACTAAAGAATGTCATGAGTTGAGCTGTTGCTGGCTGAAGTTTTTTCCAGTTGTCAATATATTTTTGCTCTAAATCTTTTTTGTAATAGAAATTTAATAGTGGTCCGTTTGGAACTTGGAATGTATCGTGAATAAAATCAGGATCTGCAGCCCAAGTAAAATCATGAACTTTAGGAGCTTTAAAGTGTAGTGTTTTTTTGCCTTTTTTAGCTTTTTCTTCACCTTGAAGGTAACCTGTACCACCAACAACATAGTTTTTATCTATGGTGAGTTTTATATCAAAATCTCCCCAAACACTATGAAATTCTCTTCCAATGTAAGGATCTGCATGCCAGCCTTCAAAATCGTATTCTGCCATTTTAGGATACCATTGCGTCATAGATAACGAGACTCCTTCTTTATTATCTCTCCCCGAACGTCTAATTTGTTTAGGTACTTGAGCATTAAAAACCATATCAAACGTTACTTTTTCTCCTGTCTGAATAGGTTTATTTAGCTTTACCTCTAAAACAGTGCCTACAGTTTCGTAAGAAATAGTAGTTCCGTTTTGCTTTAAAGAATTTACTTTAATAAAACCGATTTCGTTAGGTGCAAGTTTACTTATACGATCTCCCACTCTAGGATCAGGATCTTGTATGGTACGCGAACGTACATCCATTTCGCTTCCGGGTTGAAATGCATTAAAATACAAGTGATAATACACGCGATTTAATACGTCTGGTGAGTTATTTGTGTAGACCAATTTCTGTACGCCGTTATATTGATATGAATTAACATCCATATCAATTTCCATAGTGTAATTAACATGTTGTTGCCAATAATTATTAGGCTTTACGTTAACCTTTGTATCATCTTGAAGTCTATTTTCTGTAGCACCACAAGAAAAGATAACAGCCACTAATGCGAGATGTAATAGTATTTTTTTCATTTTTATTTAATTTTTGAAGCCATAATTAAAGCGTTAAAAGCATTGGCAATTTTACCAGATTTAGATAAATCTGAAAATGGTGCAATATTAGAAGCGTCACCACCAACGACTACTTTTGTATTTAATGGTAAGCCCGAATCTAAAATAACTTGTTTTACTTGTGCAGCTGTTAAGTTAGGATATTGCGAGCGTACTAATGCTACAATACCAGCAACACCTGGTGCAGCCATAGAAGTTCCTCCTTTAGAGTCGTATTCGTTTTGTGGTGTTGTAGAGTAAATTTCAGAACCTGGTGCAAAAACATCAACATTTTGTTTTCCGTAATTAGAAAACCCTGAAACCATTTTAGAACCATATTTTGGTGCTAAAGAACCAACTCTAATATATGTATTAGATACTTCTACGTAGTTAACATTATCATCAGGAAAATTAGGTTCTACATCTACATTTTCACTAGAGTTACCAGCGGCATGTACAAATATCACATCATTATCAGACGCATATTTAATTGCGTCTCTTACCCATTCTGCGTGTGGTGAAAACGATTTACCAAAACTTCCGTTAATTACTGATGCACCATTATCTACAGCATAACGAATAGCCAGTGCAATATCTTTATCATACTCATCACCATTAGGTACAGCTCTAATAGACATAATTTCTACATTATTAGCAACACCATTTGCTCCTTTACCATTGTTGCGTTCTGCAGCAATAATACCAGCAACGTGTGTGCCATGAGATTCAGACTTCTTTACTGGTTTTACATTACCGTTACCGTAACCAGTATCAGAAATATTGTTAATATCATCTCCGGTTTTACGACCAGAAAAGTCTTTATTTAAATTTGTGTTTAGACGTTCTGCAAATTGAGTTGCGTATTCTGTAACATCTTCTAAAGTAAGACCTCTGTCATACAAAAACAACTGCACATTTTTTGCTTGGTTAAGCGCCTCGACGTCAGACTTAATTTTAATAACGTCCTCTTTAGTGTAGTCTTCTTTTTCGAAGTGTTTTTTTAAAGCTGCTTTTGCAGGTATAATTTGTTGAAGTAAACCATCAATATTTTGTTTGGTTTGAAGCGTTTCTTGTGTTTCTTTTTCTAATAATGCTTTTGCTTCTTCAAATCTAGGGTTAGAAGTGTCACCACTAGCAAGAAGTCTAACATATTCTAGTTGCTCATCGTAAGCGTCTCCTAAAAAATTCCAACCATTAATGTCATCAATGTAACCATTGTTATCATCATCTTTACCGTTATTAGGAATCTCACCTTTGTTTGTCCATATAACTCCATCTAAATCTTCGTGGTCTATATCTATACCAGAATCAATTACAGCGACAATAACTTTTTTTCCTTTTTTTCCTTTAATTATTTCAGCATAAGCTCTGTCTATAGCCATACCAGGAATAGTATCTAATTGAAGATCTAAATGGCCCCAGTTGTGTTTTTCAGCTTCCGTTAATTCGGTAATTTTTAACGGTGATGTATCTATGTTTTCAATAGGAGTTGTGATGATATCTGCTGTTGCACCACAACCTACAAATAAGGTTGCTGAAATTCCTAAATAACCAATTAGTCTGTAATTAAGTTTCATATTAGATTAGTGTTTGTTTAATTAAATATTGTGTTACATGTATATGTTTCGTTAAGTCGAACACCTTTTTCTGTATGCTTTACGGTAATAATTTCGTTGTGCGCATCGTGTTCTAAAAACAGATAATAATTGTTATCTGCTGCGAGTTTCAAAAATAACTCTTTTTCGTCAAGTGTTAACAAGGGTCTTGTATCGTAACCCATAACAAAAGGTATTGGTAAGTGTCCTGCTGTTGGTAAAAGATCTGCCATAAAACAAATGGTGTTTCCTTTGTAATTTATCATCGGAATCATTTGCTTCTCGGTATGTCCATTTGCAAAGAAAATATCAAAACCTAGGTCAGAATTTTTTAAAATACGTTGCTCTGGTACGGCTGTAAATTTTAGCTGACCACTTTCTTCCATGGGCAAAATGTTTTCTTTTAAAAAAGAAGCAATTTCTCTACGATTGGGTTTTACAGCCCATTGCCAATGGTTTTTGTTACTCCAAAAATGTGCGTTTTTAAAAGCAGTTTCGTAACCTGTTTTGTCTTTGTTCCACTGTACACTACCACCACAATGATCAAAATGCAGGTGAGTCATAAATACATCTGTAATATCATTGCGATGAAAACCGTGAGCGGCAAGAGATGTGTCTAAAGTATCATTTCCCCAAAGAAAATAATAGCCATAAAATTTATCGCTTTGCTTATTGCCCATACCAGTGTCTATTAAAATAAGGCGATTGCCGTCTTCAATAAGCAAACAGCGTGCCGCAATATCTATCATGTTATTACTATCTGCTGGGTTTGTTTTGGTCCATAAAGATTTTGGCACAACACCAAACATGGCTCCACCATCGAGTTTAAAATTACCTGCGTTTATTGGGTATAGTTTCATAAGAGATGCAAATTAAGAAAATAGGCGCAATTAGATAAATTCCTTTAGATTTTATTAAGACATTTTGCATTGTTAAAAAAATGCCTACTTTCGAATTAAATTAATAGCATTTGAAGACCCTAAAACGCAGTATTTCTCTTACATCAGCAATAGCAATTAGTATTGGTGGTATGTTAGGTAGTGGTATTTTTGTATTACCAGGTATTGCAGCCGCAAAAACAGGTTCTTCTATTTGGTTAGCTTACTTATTAGCAGCCATTTGTATTTTGCCTGCAGCATTATCTAAAAGCGAATTAGCGACAGCAATGCCATCATCTGGTGGTACTTACGTTTATATAGAACGTACCTTCGGACCCATATTTGGTACCATAGCAGGTATTGGTTTGTGGCTGTCTCTTTTATTAAAGAGTTCTTTTGCATTGGTTGGTTTTGGTGCCTATTTAACGGTTTTAGTAAGTATTAATGAAGGCTTTACTAAGTATGTTGCGCTTTTCTTTTTGCTTGTTATTCTCTTTTTAAACATATTTGGAATAAAAAAAGTAGGCAAGGTGCAGCTTGTTGTTGTAACAATAAGTCTTATTAGTTTATCTATCTTACTCATATTTGGTATACCTCATGTTGACGAAACTTTGTTAGAACCTGTTTTTAGTAACGGAAACATTGGTTTAATATCAACGGTCGCTTTTGTTTATATTTCTTATGCAGGTGTAACTAAAATAGCGGCTATAGCTGGCGAAATAAAAAATCCAAACGTTAATCTACCTAGAGCAATGATGCTGTCTTTGGTTATTATGTCTTTAATTTATGTTTCTGTAGCCTTTACTTTGGTGGGTAACATTCCTATGGAAACTTTAAAAACAGATATTAAGCCTATTTACACCATTGCCAATATGTTGGGTGGCACTTATGTAGGTTATGCAGCAGCTGTTGTAGGTGTAATTACTTTAGTGTCTATGGCTAACTCTGGTGTGCTTGCAGCATCAAGGTTTCCGTTTGCTATGGCTATAGATAAGTTGTTACCAACGTTTATGGCAAAAATTCACTCTAAGTATTTAACACCAGTTGTAACTATTGTAATGACCTGCTTAGTAATGTCTATTGCTATTTTATTTTTAGATGTAGAAAAAATTGCAAAATTAGCAAGTGCATTTATGGTAATGATGTTTATTTCTGTTAATGCTTGTGTCATTATTTTAAGAGAAACAGCAACCCAATGGTATAACCCAGCTTACAAATCACCATTATATCCATTTATGCAATTATTTGGTATTATTTCGGGTATTATTCTTTTAGTGCTTTTAGGCTTTGTACCGCTTATGGCTATTTTAAGCATAACACTAATAGGTTTCTTTATTTATCTGAAATTTGGAAAGAAAACATCGAGAACAGGTGTTTTAAGAAAATATGGTCACAGACCAGCATTGTACTTATTGTACAAAAAGAAAAACAAGAAAAAGCGAAAGCAAAATGGTGATGTTGTAATTAATCCCGGTTTTTTTGATGGCGAAATTCTTGAAGATGCAGGTGTTGTTGTGCCGCTTTTAGGTAACGAAACGTCTCCAGAAATGTTGGTAGAAATTGGGGCAGCTTTAAATACAAAAGACAAGCTTCAGGTGGCAAATATTACAGAAGTGCCAAACCAAACGTTTTTAGAGGCTATGGTTGAAGAAAACCCAAAGATTAACTCATTAGCACGCCGATTTTCTAGATTAGCAGCTTCTAAAAATATTAATGTAGATTTTGAGTCTATCGTAACGCACAATATGTCTGACACCATACACGATTTAAGTGATCAAACCGATTGTGATTGGCTTGTTGTGGGTTGGGATGGACGTGCAAGAACAGGTATTTTAATTAACAACCCTATAGGATGGTTAATGACTAATATTAACTCTAATTTTGCCCTTTTTAAAGATAATGGCGTACGCTATATTAGTAAGGTTTTAATTGCATTAAGACCAGGAAGAAATGATAAGAATTTTATTGAAGTTGCAGACAGAATTGGGGCGTTTTATGGTGCTTCATTTACGTTGCTACGCGTAGTTTCAGAAACTATTGAAGATGAAGAATTACAAGCCATATCTGAGTCTTCTAATGAATTATTAAAAGATTCAAAATCAGAATCTAAAGTTACAATTATTAAGTCTAATGATTCTATTGAGGCAATTTCTAATGCTTCAGCATCTTATGATTTACTTATTTTAGGTACTCCTCAACAGGACAATTGGATTAGTGTTCTTTTTGGCACAGGTAAAGATAAATTTACCGAGAAATCAGCATGTTCTGTTTTACGTCTTACTATAAAAGATAATTAAAACACTTTTACTTTATTCTTATTAACTTTACACTATAAAACTAAACCGTATGTTAGAGTTAGCAGGAATTATTATACTAGGAATTTTAGCACAATGGGTAGCTTGGAAATTTAAAATTCCGGCTATTTTACCTTTAATTTTAATTGGTCTTTTGGTGGGCCCAATAGCTGCAGAATGGTTAAGTGAAGATGGTACCAAATGGATAGAACCTATTTGGAATGGTGAGAAAGGCCTTTTTCCTGGCGATAGTTTGTACTATTTCGTCTCACTCGCTATTAGTATTATTCTTTTTGAAGGCGGACTCACATTAAAACGGTCTGAGATTAAAACCGTAGGTCCTGTTATAACAAAACTTATAACACTTGGGTCTGCAGTTACCTTTTTTGGTGCCGCTATTGTTACACACTTTATATTTAATTTACGCTGGGATCTATGCTTTTTATTTTCGGGCCTTATCATAGTTACTGGGCCAACCGTAATAACACCTATTTTGCGTAACATACCCTTAAAAAAAGATATTTCAACCGTTTTAAAATGGGAAGGTATTCTTATTGATCCTATTGGTGCTTTGGTTGCCGTTTTAGTTTTTGAGTTTATAAGTGTTGGTGGCGATAGTGGTTTTACCAAAACAGCGCTTATTGAGTTTGGTAAAATTGTACTTTTTGGTACCACCTTTGGTTTTACGTTTGCCCACGCCTTAGCCTTTGCTATTAATAAAAAGTACATCCCTCATTATTTATTAAATGTTGTATCGCTTTCAACTGTATTATTAGTTTTTGTTGAGTCTGAAGTGTTTGCACACGAGTCGGGTTTATTAGCTGTTGTCGTTATGGGTATGGTATTAGGTAACAGTAAATTAGATAACATAAAAGAACTACTTTATTTTAAAGAATCTTTAAGTGTATTATTAATTTCAATCTTATTTATTCTATTAGCTGCTAATATAAATATTGAAGATTTAATGTTGCTTTACACTTGGAAAACGGCGGCACTTTTTGCTATAGTGGTCTTTGTAATAAGACCTATAGCGGTGTTTTTAAGTACACAAGGTTCTAAACTAAACCTCAATGAAAAACTCTTTATTAGTTGGGTTGGGCCACGTGGTATTGTTGCTGCAGGTATTGCGTCTTTATTTGGAAGTAAATTGCTTAAAGAAGGAGTTGAAGGTGCAGAGTATATAACACCATTAGTGTTTATGATTGTGTTAGGTACCGTTTTACTTAATGCTACAACAGCACGCTTATTTGCTAAGTTGGTTGGAGTGTTTTTAACACAATCTAACGGAATTTTAATTGTTGGAGCGTCTAAAGTATCACGTTTACTGGGGCACTATTTAGAAAGTAACGGAAGACATGTGGTACTAATTGATAGTAACCAAAGTAATATAGATAAAGCAAAAGAACTTGGCCTAGAGGCTTTAAATACTAATATTTATTCTGAAACACTTTCAGATAATATAGAATTGAATGATGTAGGCTATCTAATGGCAATGACTGGTAATCCTGAGATTAACAAATACGCTATTAATAAATTTAGTGAACAGTTTGGTGAAAACGGATCGTTTAGATTAGTAACTACTAGCGAAATGAATAACCCTGAAGATAACCCAAAAGAAGGTCTGTTTTCGCATACAGACGATTATATAACATTGGCTGAGGTAACTCGCAAATATCCATCTATTCAAGAAATAGACATAGATGATAAAGAGCAGTACGCAAACCTCATAGAAATCACTAATAATAATAAAGATATAATTCCTTTATTCTTAAAAGATGGTGAAGGTGAAATGCATATTATTTCGTCTTATAATACAGCTATTGAAACCGTTGGTAAGGGTTACAAACTTGTCTATTTAGGGAAACCTTTTGATGTAGAAAATGTGGCGCTAGAGGAATAAAAAAATTCCTACGAATGCAGGAATCTTTTTTTAACTATAAATCTTAGTTTTAATAATCATATTTTTAAGGGGCCTCTTTTTTTAAGCAAACAAGTTAATCATTCAACTTCAAAACAGCCATAAACGCTTGCTGAGGTATCTCTACATTACCAACTTGGCGCATACGCTTCTTACCTTTTTTCTGCTTCTCGAGTAATTTACGTTTACGCGAAATATCACCACCATAACATTTTGCCGTAACATCTTTACGTAAGGCTTTTACGGTTTCACGCGCAATAATTTTAGCACCAATTGCAGCTTGAATAGGAATATCGAATTGTTGACGAGGAATTAATTCCTTTAACTTCTCACACATTTTTTTACCGATGTGGTGTGCGTTATCAGTATGTATTAAAGCAGAAAGCGCATCAACGGTTTGTGCATTTAATAATACATCTAAACGTACCAATTTAGAAACTTTCATACCTATTGGAGAATAATCAAAAGAAGCATAACCTTTAGAAACAGTTTTAAGGCGATCGTAAAAATCGAAAACAATTTCGGCCAAAGGCATTTCAAAGATTAACTCTACGCGCTCTGTAGTAAGGTAGGTTTGATTAATAATCATACCACGTTTCTCAATACAAAGACTCATTACATTACCTACAAAATCAGATTTTGTAATAATTGTTGCTTTTATAAAAGGTTCTTCAACACGGTTAACCGTTGTTGGTTCTGGTAAATCACTTGGGTTATTTACAATAAAAGGCACGTCTGGCTCTTTATTGGTGTAAGCGTTGTAAGACACGTTAGGTACTGTAGTAATTACGGTCATATCAAACTCACGTTCTAAGCGTTCTTGTATAATTTCCATGTGTAACATTCCTAAAAAGCCACAACGGAAACCAAAACCTAAAGCCGCTGAACTTTCTGGTTGAAATACAAGAGATGCGTCATTAAGTTGCAATTTTTCCATTGAGTTTCTCAACTCTTCGTAATCTTCTGTATCTACAGGGTAAATACCCGCAAATACCATTGGTTTAACGTCTTCAAAACCTTCAACAATATTGGTGGTTGGGTTGGCAAAGTCGGTAATGGTATCTCCAACTTTTACTTCTTTTGCTGTTTTTATACCTGTTATTAAATACCCAACATCACCAGCTTTTACGCTTTGTTTTGCAACCTGAGTTAATTTTAGTGTCCCAACTTCGTCAGCAAAATACTCTTTACCTGTAGCGACAAATTTTATTTTTTGCCCTTTTTTAATTTCACCATTAAACACTCTAAAATAGGTTTCGATACCTCTAAATGTATTGTAAACAGAATCGAAAATTAAGGCTTGTAAAGGTGCGTTAACATCACCTTTTGGCGCAGGTATACGCTCTATTATTGCTTTTAATATGTTTTCTACACCAAAACCTGTTTTTCCACTGGCATGAATCACTTCTTCTGGGTCACAACCTAAAAGGTCAACAATATCATCAGTAACTTCTTCTGGGTTTGCACTTGGTAGATCTACTTTGTTTAATACGGGTATAATTTCTAAATCATTCTCTAAAGCCAAGTACAAGTTAGATATGGTTTGTGCTTGTATACTTTGTGCGGCATCTACAATAAGTAGTGCGCCTTCACAGGCCGCAATAGAGCGCGATACCTCATAAGAAAAATCTACGTGACCAGGTGTGTCAATAAGGTTAAGTACATATTTTTCGCCTTCAAATTCATAATCCATTTGTATGGCATGCGATTTAATCGTAATACCACGTTCACGCTCCAAATCCATACTATCTAAAAGCTGCGCTTGCTGTTCGCGCGCAGTTACAGAGCCTGTAGCATCTAGTAAGCGATCTGCTAAGGTGCTTTTTCCGTGGTCAATGTGTGCTATAATGCAAAAATTACGTATGTTCTTCATGGCTTTTTCTAAGGCAAAAATATTGATTGCAAATATAAGTGATTTCTTGCGCGTTTTGGTATCTAATAAAATAATTCAACACCTTAAAATGTACGGAAAAACCGTAATATTAAGTTAAAAACTATTTATATCTTGCCACAAACCTTGTTTATGAAGCTTAGCTTACACTATTATTTGAGTATAATTTTATTTAGCCTTTGTTTTAATGCGTATGCACAAGAGTTTACTATTTCGGGTACAGTGGTTGACGCCAACAGTGAGCCCATAGATTTGGCTAACATTATTATCTTAGCAGAAGATGGTACTACTTTTATTAAAGGCACATCTACAGGTGAAAAAGGTTATTTTAAACTAAACAATTTAACACCCACAGCATATTTTATTAGAATTAGTTTTATTGGTTTTGAAGAATTTGAACAAAAGATTATACTTAGTGGTCATTTAAATCTTAAAACAATTCAGTTAGCAGAAACAGCAGAAAACTTAGATGAGGTTACGGTTATTGCTAAAAAACCAACTATTACTAGAAAGCCAGACCGATTAATTTTTAATGTAGAAAACACAGCTTTAACAGAAGGCTCTACACTCGGTGTTTTAAAGAATACTCCGGGTATTATAGTCACAGAAGGTGGTATTAATATTAAAAGTGCACAAGCAGCCATTTTTATAAACAACCGAAGAGTTCAACTTACATCAGACGAATTAATTCAACTTTTAGAAAGCTCTCCAGCAAATAGTATAAAATCGGTTGAGGTGATTACAAATCCACCCGCTAGTTATGATGCAGATAGTGGTTCTGTAATTAATATTATAATGAGTAAAAACTTGGTAACAGGTTATCGTGGCAGTGTTCAAACAAATTATACACAAGGTGTATTTCCTAGATATAATGCAGCGACTAGTCATTATTTTAAAAATGATAAGTTTAATTTTAATGTAAATTATAGTTATACAAATCAAAAAATTAATAGAGATCAAGATGACCGTGTTAACTTTTTAGATAATGCTAATGAAGTGAATCAAATATGGCAATCTGATGTTAACAGAAATACTTGGTCAGAGTCGCATACGCTTAATTTAAACTTAGACTATTTTATTGATGATAAAAATACGTTGAGCTTAACGAGCACCGGGCTTTATACTCCATACTTTAAATATCAAATTAGCAATAACACCGATATTAGAGACCAAAACCAAGACTTTTTATCGCGATTTACTGCAGATAATTTATCTAGAGATAATAAATATAATATTGGTTCTAATCTTATTTTTAGACACAATTTTGAAAACAATGCGGCACTTACATTTGATGCACACTATACAACCTATAATTACGAGCGCGACCAAAACGTATTTAGCAACTTTTTTGATGTGAATAATACATTTTCAAATGCATCAGAATTTAATACGCTTGCTAACCAGAGCACTAATATTGTAACAGGAAAGATTGATTATAATTTATCAATTAATGAATCTTCTAGTTTTGATGCTGGTGCAAAATATTCTAATGTAAACACAGATAGTGATATTACAAGATTAGATGTGGTTAATGGTGTAGAGGTTTTAAATACAGATAATACCGACGCATTTAAATATGATGAAAAAGTATTTGCGGCGTATTCTAATTACAGTAAATCTTGGGACAAGTGGGATTTAAATATAGGATTGCGTGTAGAGCAAACTAATATAGAAGGTGAGTCGCAAACATTAAACCAAACAAATACCCAAGATTATTTTAGTTGGTTTCCTAATGCAAGTTTATCTCATCAAGCGGCAAAAGATGTTACGGTTTACGGTAATTATAAGCGCAGTATAACCAGACCGAGTTTTAAAGATTTAAATCCGTTTACATTTTTTATAAATGAAAACACCATTGTAACCGGTAATCCTAATTTAGTACCTGCTTTTATAGATCACTTTTCTGTTGGTATTAGTTTTTTAAAACATTTTACGGTTGAGGCGTATTATATGAATTATGAAAACGATAGTTACGAATTGCCAAGACAAGATAACGCCACTAATATTCTTGCGTTTACGCCACTAAACTTAGACCAGAGAACAGATTTTGGATTCGACTTTCTTTTTGATTACAACATAACAAACAAGTGGAATCTCTATGCGGTAACGTCTTTTTTTAATATGACAGAAGCCACTAATTTTGATAACGACTTTATTGAAAAGAGCCAGTGGTCTAACCTCAGCCAATTGAGCAATAGTTTATCGCTTTTAGAAGACAATAGTTTAAATATAAATTTATCGGTACTTTATTTAAGCAGAAACCTTCAATATTTTAGTAGTGTTGAAGATAGAGTTATCTCATCACTTAGCGTGTCTAAATCGGTGTTTAATAAAAGCGCAATGATTTCTCTTACCGTTGAAGATTTATTTAATCAACAAGATTTTGATATTTCTACGAGATATTTAAATCAATCTAACAGTAGCTTTTCGGACTTAGATAACAGAACGATAAAACTCGGTTTCCGTTATAAGTTTGGTAACACTAAATTAAATACTAACGAGCGTAGCACAAATGCCGAAGAGCGCGACAGAATAAAAGATTTAAATTAATCTTGCCACTCAGCAATAAACAGATTAGTGTCTCTGCCACCACCATTATTTCGGTTAGAAGAAAACGCTAAATGTTTACCGTCATTAGAAAATACAGGGAAGGCATCAAAGGTTTCTCCATGTGTTACACGTTTTAAATTTTTCCCATCAATATCAATTAAATATAAGTTAAAAGGAAATCCGCGCTCTGCTTCAAAATTAGACGAGAATAAAATTTTATCGCCAGATGGGTGAAAGAAAGGACTCCAATTGGCATTTCCTAAATCGGTGAGTTGTCTTAAGTCAGACCCATCAGCATTACAAATATAAAGTTCCATTTCTGTTGGTTCAACCAACCCTTCTGCTAATAAGTCTTTGTAGTCTTTAATTTCCTTTTCGGTTTTTGGGCGCGACGATCTAAAAATAAGTTTAGAGCCATCTGGTGAAAAGAACGCACCACCATCGTAACCCAGTTCGTTTGTAATTTGCTTAACATCGCTACCATCAATATTCATGGTATATAATTCTAAATCACCACTTCTTGTAGATGTAAATACAATTTTATCACCTTTTGGTGACACGGTAGGTTCAGCATCATAACCAATCTCATTGGTTAATTGTTTTACAATATTGCCTTCTAAATCAGCTACAAAAATATCATAGCTGTCATAAATTGGCCAAATGTATTTTCCGTTTTTACGCAGTGGTGTATCTGGGCAGTTGTCATCACCTAAATGTGTTGAGGCATAAATAATATGTTTGTTGTCTGGTAAAAAATAAGCACATGTGGTGCGTCCTTTTCCGGTGCTTAACATTGGTGGTGCAATACTATCTGTAAAGGTTTCATTAGCATTCATTAAAAACATTTGGTCACAGCCTACATTCCATTTTGTGTTATTAGATTGAAACACCAATTGCTTATCATCAAAACTCCAGTATGCCTCAGCATTATCGCCACCAAAGGTGACTTGTCTTAGAGATTTAAAATGTACTTCTTCTGGGTAGATTAGTGTATTTTTAATTGTACTAGTTTCTGTATTCGTTTTAGAATTTGAAGTTTTAGTTGTTTCGTTTTTACATGAAAAACAAAGGCCTAATAGAACTAAAATTACTATTGTATTCGATTTCATAATGTTATAATTGTTATGCAAGTTTTTCCTAAAAAACACTTTTAAAGTCCTCTCGAGATGTCAATTCCCTCAGTTAAATTGTACGATTACCATCTTTAAGGGGATTTAAGGCTATAAATATGAGGAATTTATATAAATTCTTCAAATACCTACTCATTTAAAAACCTTGCAGCTATGATTAAAATAATGCCTAATTTTGTGTAAAAGTAATATAAACAGATGAAAAAATTATTGTTTTTAGCTATTGCGGGTTCAGTATTGCTTGGTTGCGAAACCAATACCACTTATAAAAATACGATTAAAGAAGATGTTGCTTTTTTAGCAGACGATAAATTAGAAGGCAGACAAACGGGTACTGAGGGCGAAAAACTAGCGTCAGATTTTTTGGTACAACGTTTTAAAGCTATTGGTTTAGATCCAAAAGGGACCGACGGTTTTTTACAAGCTTTCTCCTTTAAGCCCAAAACAGATCCTCATAAAGAAGTACAATTTACAACCAATGTAGATAGTACAATAACAGGTAGAAATGTGATTGGTTATATTAATAATAATGCAAAAAACACCATTGTAATTGGTGCTCACTACGACCATTTGGGCTTTGGTGGTGAAGGCTCATTATATAGAGAAGGAGATAAGGCGGTTCATAATGGTGCAGATGATAACGCTAGTGGTGTTGCTGTAATGATGGATGTTGCTAGCCGCTTAAGTATAGATAAAGTCCTTAAACAGAATACGAATAACAACTACTTGTTTATGGCGTTTTCAGGAGAAGAAATGGGTTTATTGGGTTCTAATTATTTTTCTAAAAACCCAACGGTTGAAGCAGCATCTATTAACTATATGATTAATATGGATATGGTTGGCCGTATGAAAGCAGATAGTACGTTAGCCGTATATGGCACAGGTACATCGCCTATGTTTAAACAAACCATAAAAGCAAATAACGATAAATTTAAAATTATTGAAAACGAAAGTGGAGTAGGTCCAAGCGATCATACATCCTTTTATTTAATCGATATTCCGGTGCTACATTTCTTTACAGGTCAGCACGAAGATTACCACAAGCCAGGTGACGATGCAGAGAAGTTGAATTATGAGGGTATGAATTTAATCTCTAACTATATTTATACTATTATTTCAGACTTAGATGATAATGGTGAGTTAGCTTTTAGAAAAACCAAAAATGAGAGCGAAGAAGCACCTCGTTTTAAAGTTGGCTTGGGTGTTGTACCAGATTATTTATACGACGGTAAAGGAATGCGTATTGATGGCACCAGAGAAGATACACCAGCCTTTAATGCAGGCATATTAAAAGGTGATATTGTATTAAAACTAGGTGACAGTTCCGTTACAAACATGATGAGTTATATGCGTGCATTATCTATTTTTGATAACGGTGACGAAGCAGATATTACCATTAAACGTGGTGATGAAATTATTGAAACTAAAGTGAAATTTTAAACCAAATGTGAGCTTTTCGTACTAATTTATTTTTAATTGTACATTTACGCTCAAATCTTATCAATTTATAAAATGAAAAAATTATTAGCCTTTTTATGTTTATTTAGCTTGTTAACCGCTTTTACTTGTGAGAATGAACCCTTAGATTTTGACGCTGACACAAGTGTCGGAGGTACAGATATAGAGTTATTTGGTGAATGGAATTTATCTGAATTTACTGTTGATTTAACAACAACTACAGATTTTCAAGGCCAAACTATTAGTTCTGTTATTGTAGTAAATAGTACAGCTACAGATTATGCACTAAATTTTATAGGAAATAACTTCACAACAAATGGTAATTACAGTTATGTAGCAAATATTGTGGTTAATGGTGCAGAGGTTTCTAACGAGCTTTATACGCTTAATAATGTTATGGGTAGTGGTACGTATTCTACAAGCGGAAATGTAATGACTATTGATGGTTCTTTTTTTGAATTTGATTTTCAAGGTGCAGATACATCTACATTAGATGGTCCGCAAACTGCGACATTTCAAGTTTCTGACAATGGGGAGATCTTAACATTTACTCAAAATGAAAACACAACAGAAACAGATCCTACAACAGGCGCTATAGTTTCGGTTTCTAATAGCTCTACCTCAGTTTGGACACGTGGTGAAGGTGTTGTTATTAACCCTTGTGGCGCAGAAGACGCTACAAGCAACGCAGCTGCGGCTTACAATGCAGATAACACTAATGAAGACTTGTGTAATGCATACAAGGTTGCACTTCAAAATCAAATAACAGAATGTGGAGATGCTAATGGTACCTTACAGCAAATTATAGACAATTTAGGCGACTGTGCAGCAGCAGCTTCAAACGGTACTTTGGTCGTTACAACTGGTACATTAGATATTGAGTTTACCCAACAAAATATTAGTATTGATAACGGCTTAATAACTGTAGAAGGAACGAGTGCTGGTGGTGGTTATATGATATATTTTCAAGTTACTGAAGGTGATACTGGTACAGATGTTTTTCAGAATTTTGTATTAACTTTAAACGGTACAGAATACTTTCCGTCTACACAAGGGTTTGATGATTTTACGTCTAGTACATCAGTAAGTACAGGTAATGTATTACAAGCTACTTTTTTCGGAATTGTAGAAAGTGCTGCCGGAGCAGACTTAAGTTTAACACAAGGTGCTGTTGATGTAACATACTAACATTTTGCTGTAGTTTTACGGTATATATTAAAAAGGTGAATTTTAGAAACTATATTTTATGACTAATAAAGATATAGTTTCTAAAATTCACCTTTTTATTTCTGTACTCATTGTTGTGCCTGTAGCATTTGTTTATGGTTTTAGTCCAAATACCCAGTTTAATATTCAATTACAAACCATAGACGAGCATAATTTTTTTAAAGCTATAATGGGTATGTACTTAGGTTTTTCTTTACTCTGGATTTTAGGAATTTTTAAAGCCAATTATTTTAAAGTGGCTTTAATAACTAATATCATTTTTATGTTAGGTCTTGGTAGTTGTAGATTATTAAGTTGGTGCTTAGAAGGTACACCAACGTTTGGTTACCAATTTGGTGCTTTTGCCGAATTATTTCTAGGTTTTTATGGGCTATGGGTAATGAAATACTACAGCAATCCATATAATATTTCAAAATAACTTAGCTTTGCACTAAAATTTAGAGACTTGGTTAAAATAGGCGATATAGAATTACCAGACTTTCCTTTGCTTTTAGCACCAATGGAAGACGTTAGTGACCCACCATTTAGAGCCTTATGTAAAGAGCAAGGTGCAGATGTGGTTTACACTGAGTTTGTATCTAGTGAAGGTTTAATTCGTAATGCCGCAAAAAGCGTTATGAAATTAGATATTTATGAGAAAGAACGCCCTGTTGGTATTCAAATTTTTGGAGCAAATATGGAGAGTATGCTTCAAACTATAGATATTGTAGAAAAATCTAATCCTGATATTATAGATATTAATTTTGGTTGTCCTGTTAAAAAAGTAGTATCTAAAGGTGCTGGTGCAGGTATTTTAAAAGATATCTGTTTAATGGAACAACTTACAGCAGAAATGGTAAAACGCACCAATTTGCCAGTAACTGTAAAAACAAGATTAGGTTGGGATCACGATTCTATTAGAATTGTTGAGGTGGCTGAACGGTTACAAGATGTGGGTTGTAAAGCCATTTCTATACATGGTCGTACGCGAGCACAAATGTATAAAGGAGATGCCGATTGGAAACCTATTGCTGCCGTTAAAAATAATCCGCGTATGCATATTCCTGTATTTGGAAATGGCGATATAAATACACCAGAGCGTGCTGCAGAAATGCGAGATAGTTATGGCTTAGATGGTGCTATGATAGGAAGAGCAACTATTGGTAATCCATGGTTTTTTAAGCAAGTAAAGCACTTTTTTGAAACTGGCGAACACTTGGCACCAATTTCTTTAGCAGAGCGTGTAGAAGCTGCGAGACGTCATTTACAAATGGCTATAGATTGGAAAGGTGAAACTTTGGGTGTTTTTGAAACGAGAAGGCATTATACCAATTATTTTAAGGGCATTCCGCATTTTAAAGAGTACCGCATGAAAATGGTAACAAGTGACGACTCTAAAGATGTTTTTGCTGCTTTTGATGAGGTTTTAGAAACCTTTCCCGACTACCAATTTACGTCTTAAGATTGTATTAAGTTTTTGGTAATACGTTGCGATGCTATTCGTGATGCTGTGATGCCGAGTGCAAAAATAGTACCGAGTACTAATAGAATATTTACAAAGGTTAAGTGCACTGGGTAAGGTAATTCTGCCGTTAACATTACCAAGTCAAAAGACTGCTGCACAACAACAATAATTAAACCTATAGTAACGCCAATTATACCACTTACAATTGTCATTAAACTACCTTGCCAAAAGAAAATAGCTTTAATGGTTTGAGGCTCTGTACCTAAGTTAAACAATGTGTTTAGTGATTTTTTCTTATCTAAAATCATCATTATAATAGCGCCAATTACATTAAATAAGGCAATAATAATTACTAAAGTGAAGATGAGGTAAATTGCAAGATTTTCAGTGTTAAGCATTTTAAATAAGGCATCATTAAGCTGCTCCCTGTTTTTAATAACAATTTGGTTATTAAAAATAGTATTAAGTTGTGTTCTAATAAGATTTTCATCTGTATTAGGTTTAAGTTTTAGTTCTATAGCACTTAATTGGTTTTCTTTATAATTCAGTAAGGTTCTTGCTAAATCTATATTTGAGAAAATATATTCATTATTCAGTTCTTCATTAATATTAAATAAACCTACATTATTAACATAGGCCGCACTATAGGCGCCTTTTAATGAACTAACTTGGCCTTTACCAGGTTTGGGTACATAAATAGATAGAGGCTTTAAGTAATTAAAAAGACCAAACGATAAGTTGTAAGAGATGCCAGCACCAGAAACGACATCATTACTTTCGGGCGAAATCCAATTCCCCTGATAAATCATGTCATCTATATTGGTTACCTTAAGAAAGCTCGTATCTACACCTTTTAAAGTAGCAATTAGGTTTTTATCTTCAGATTTTATGATAACACGTTCTTCAATTATTTTTGAATATGACGTAATATTATCTATAGCATTAAGTTGTGCTATATTATTTTCAGAAAGTAAAAAAGATTTACCCGTAACCGCCGTTATTTTTAAGTCAGGATCAACAACCGAAGAAAACATAAGACTATAATCTTTTAAGCCAGCAAAAACAGACAACACTATAAGTAAGGCAGCAGAGGCAATAATAACACCACCAGAGGCAATACCCGTCATTATATTAATAGCATTGTTACTGCTTTTAGAAAACAGATAACGTTTTGCTATATATAAAGGAAAATTCACTTAAGATTTTTTACGCTCACCAAGTAAGTCAGGATCTTGTAGAGGGTCGCTTTCACCTTTTAATGAACGCTCAATACCATCTATATATTCCAAAGAATCATCAATAAAAAATTCAAGATGTGGCATACGTCTTAATTGGTGACGTGTACGTTGCGCGAGTTCATGTCTTATTAAAGGCTTATTAGATCTAATACCTTCTAATAAAGGCTGTGCTTCTTTGTTAGGAAATATACTTAGGTAAACCTTAGCCATAGATAAATCTACAGTAACGTTTACTTTAGAAACCGAAATGATAACACCTTTAAGCCCTCCCGAAGATGCAGCGCGCTGTAAAACATCTACTAAATCTTGTTGTAGAACACCTGCTATTTTTTTCTGTCTATTACTTTCCATAGTGCAAAAGTAGATGATATTTAAGTATTATCTTATTTTTACACTACAAAATTGAAGCTATGATGACAAAAATTGAACATATAGGTATTGCTGTAAAAGATTTAAATAGCTCAAATGCACTTTTTGCATCACTATTTGGAAAAGCACATTACAAAACTGAAACTGTAGAGCGGGAAGGGGTAAAAACATCCTTTTTTGAATGTGGGCCAAATAAAATTGAATTACTACAAGCCACAACAGAAGACAGTCCGATTGCAAAATTTATTGAAAAAAAAGGGGAAGGTATTCACCACATTGCATTTGCTGTTGAAGATATTAACCAGGAAATTAAAAGGTTAACAGATGAAGGGTTTAAAATGATTCATAAAGCGCCAAAGCCTGGAGCCGATAATAAGTTAATTGCTTTTTTACACCCTAAAGCTACAAATGGTGTTTTGATTGAATTATGTCAAGAGATAAACCGATAAAAATGCTTTGAGAGTTTTAAAATATGTAGTAATATTGCAAACGCTTTTGAAACAAGAGCGAAATTAACAGTAATGTTAATTGGTCCTATAGCTCAGTTGGTTAGAGCACCTGACTCATAATCAGGTGGTCCATGGTTCGAGTCCATGTGGGACCACTAGTAAAACCAAGCCTTACAGAGATGTAGGGCTTTTTTTGTGGATTGAGGTCAAACATAGGTCAAACATTTCTCTTTTTATAATCACGGTTTTTAGTAGCTTTGAAATTATGGAAAGTACAGCAGAATTCCCTTTAGCATTTTTTGATTGGTATTTAGAAAACGAAATACAGAGAGACCTAAAAAAGTTTTATACTAATATTACTGAAGAATTGTATTTTAATAATACAGATGAAATAGATAATGTAAATCACATTATTAAAGTTCTTAACATTCATCATGACGAAGTAGCATCAGAGTATATTACTTTTTCTTTTGAACACTCTTCTAAATCAAAGCTAAAGCAGGAAGTTAAAAGAGCTAAAGAGTTCATTGAATTAGGTTTTCAGAAGCGCTTTTCTGACAAAAAAGAAGTTAGGGCTTATGCCGATTTTCTAAGAATAAAACTAAACGGTCTTTTTAGTAATAGTACTTGTAAAGAATTTCCTTTTTTACTTTCATATTTAGAGCAATTAGATAGCTTGATTGACCAGTATTCAAAACAATCTACAAACTATTCTTACACACCTTCCTTTGTGCTTATAGCAAAGACACCTGAAGAGCAATTATCTAAAATTAAAACTCTATATAAACAGCTTCATGAAAAGCCATCAGTTGTTTCTTGTTCATTAGAAGAGTTTATTAATGCCTTTACAGGAAAAGAAATAGACGAAGGTATTAATTGGCTAATTACAGGTAAGAATAAAAATTATGTTAGTAAGCCATCATTGCTTTACTTTTTAGACGAACTTATAGATAAGAGATTTTTAAGTCGAAGTATCATAAATGACCTTTATAAATTCATTAGATATGTGTTTAGAGACCATAAAGGAAATGAATTAAAAAACCTAAAACAATCAAGAGAGGCTATGTCAGATAATCCAGCTTCTAAAGATAGAATTGACATCATTATTTCTTCACTATAAATATAGCTTTACCATACAGTCAAGGTATGGTAAACTAATGTAAGGTCTTCCTCGCAGTTTCTTTGTTTCAACAATAACAAGGATGTGCACATCCATAACAATTTAAAGTTATGGAATTTATCCAAAATGAAATTAAAGAAATTAAAGACCTTCTTTTAGCTCTTAACATACAGCAAAAAGAAATCCTAACTGTAGAAGATGCTACAGTGTATTTACAACTTTCAAAGTCTTGTTTGTTCAAGATGACGAGTAAAAAGGAAATTCCTTTTTACAAACCTGGAGGTAAAAAAATCTATTTCAAGAAATCTGAACTTGATGAATGGATTTTTAATGGCAAAATACTATCTAATGATGAATTAGATAGTGATGTTGAGGACTATTTAAGTAGAACGAGCAAAAATCTAACATCATGATAGATTTTGTTAGACTTAATTACAAGGACAAAGATACAATTGAGCCTTTTGTTTGTAACAAAGATAATTTTGAGGAATTACTTACAGTTTTAGAGTGCCATTCAGGTGAGATTAGGTATCCGTATAAAGCTAATATTGGCAATATGGAAGTAGGGATTAATGATAAATACGCTTACGTAAAAAACTCAATTCACAAGTTGTATAATGATTTAAAAGGAGAAGAAGCCCATAATCACAATGACTTTAAGTATTCTGAAGTTTGTACAGCTATAGACCATCTAAAAAAAAAATTAACAGACTTAGAAAATACCCGTTTAACACAATTAGAATTTGGTTTGAATATTGAGTTGCCATCACCTGCTGAATGTATTATAAGACAAAACATAATACTACATCAACTAAAAATCCACAATCATAATGAACAGTTTGGAGGTAAGGGGGAGTATAAGCAGTTCAACCATTATAACTATTACTTCAAAATTTATGATAAGGCAAAACAGTATAACTTAAAAAAACACGTAATAAGGTTTGAAATTAAGCACAAAAGTAACAAGAGCTTTCATCCATTGGGAGTCTATAAGTTACAGGATTTGAAATCTAAGAAGTGCTTACAGAATCTTTTCGATGATTTATTAAAACGGTTTGACGAACTAACTATAGTTGATAGTGTTATGGCTGATACTAAAATCACTAAAAAAGATAAAAGCCAATTAGAGTCTTACTTAAGCTACAACTATTGGGGGATTCTTTCAGAGAGAGAGAACAGGAATCGTAAACCTAAAGAAAAATTAGAATTTCAAAGGTTATTAGTCAAGAATGATTTACTAAAAACAAAGACCTTTTTAAGAGCAAGTTTAATCCAGAAGTTTGAAGAATTACTAAATAGTTAACTAAATAAAAAGTGACATATTCCTTACTTTCTATAACAGGAACATGTCATTTCATAAAACATTAAAAAAAATGGCAAGTATTAATATAACCTTAAGAAGTAAACCTAATAAGAAAAACGAATTTCCAGTAATACTAAGAATAGTTAAAGATAGAAAGTCCAAGCTAATCTCTTTAGGGATGCTTTGTGAAAAGGAAGATTGGGATTCTAAAAAGAACGAGTTTAAAAAAACATATGCTAACGCCTCACAGAGAAATAGAGTGTTATTAAAGCTACAAGAAAAAGCATTAAAAATAATAGATGAATTTGCTTTAGATGATATTGACTTTACTTTAAATCAATTTGAAACTAAGTTTAGGGGGCGTAAATCTTCCAGTGTAACTGTTTCCGAATTTTGGAAAGAAAAAATAAATGATTTTATAAAAGCAGGAAGGATAGGTAATTCAAAACCATATAAAGACACTTATAACTCGTTTTTTAAATTCCATAAGAACAAAAACATTGTGTTTAGAGAAGTCACACCAGCTTTTCTAGATAAGTATGAAACCTTTTTAAGGAGTAATAATAATTCCAATGGAGGTATTGGTATAAAAATGAGAACTATTAGAGCTTTATATAACTATGCTATTAAAAGTGGAATTGTAGATGAAAAATACTATCCGTTTAAGATTTATAAAATTTCAAAGTTTAAAGCTAAAGGGGTTAAAAAAGCATTGATTAGAGATGAAATGAAGTTGATGGAAGCTGTTGATACCCAGAAATATCCGCATTTAATTAACACTAAGAACTACTTGGTTTTTAGCTATTACATGGGAGGAATGAACTTTGTTGATATGATGAAATTGAAATGGGATAATATTCAAGGAGATAGAATTCAATATATACGTTCTAAAACCAAAGGTAAGTTTACAGTTAAAATGTTAGAGCCTGTAAAGCAAATTATAGCTTATTACAAAGCTCAGAATAGACCAACAAAATATGTGTTTCCAATTTTACTAAAAGAAGACTTATCACCAGTACAAATAGACAACAGGAAGCATAAAACATTAAGACGATTTAATAAGCAACTCAAAGAGATAGCTGAAATTCAAGGTTTGGAACAAAATGTAACATCTTATGTTATTAGACACAGCTTTGCTACTAACTTAAAGTTTGCAGGTATTTCAACTGATGTTATTGGGAAGTCTATGGGGCATGCTGATGTGAGTATTACACAAGCCTACCTTAAGGAGTTTAAAGATGATATAATTGATGATGCAATGTCAAAACTTCTAGAAGAACCCATATTAAGATATGCATCTTAAAGCAATACGGAAAGACTCTCATTTTATGAGGGTCTTTCTTCATTATATACTTAATCTATTCAGATTAATCTTTACTAATACAAATTAATATTAACCTTCAAAAACATAAGATTATGCAATTAAGAAAATCAGAAAGACAACAAGCAAAAATTAAAATGGCTCTACAAGGTTCATCAGGTTCAGGCAAGAGTTTAAGCTCACTTTTACTTGCTAAAGGACTAACTAACGACCAACTGGATAAAGTGGCTGTAATTGATACAGAAAATGGCTCTGCTGACCTTTATGCTCATTTGGGTAACTACAATGTATTACCGTTACAACCACCTTATACACCAGAGAAATTTATAGAAGCTATAACTGTTTGTGAAGAGGCAGGAATGGAAGTGATAGTGCTGGATTCCATCTCTCAAGTATGGGATGAGCTTTTAGATTACCATTCAAAACTACCTGGGAATTCTTTTGCTAATTGGAGCAAGGTTACACCTAGACAAAAAGCATTTATAAATAAGATTTTACAATGTGATGCACATGTTATAGCGACAATGAGAACAAAACAGGATTATGTACTACAACAAAAAGATGGAAAATATGTTCCTGAAAAAGTTGGTCTTAAAGCTGTACAAAGAGATGATGTGTCGTATGAGTTTACCATTGTATTTGATATAGACATTAAACACTTTGCTATAGCGAGTAAAGACAGAACTAATCTATTTTCTGGCAGACCAGAATTTATGATTAATACTTCTACAGGAAAACGCATTTTAGAGTGGTGTACTTCACCTGTAAAAGAAGAAGATGTGAAACAGAGAATAGAAGAGTGTTTATCTGTTAGTCAGTTAATGGAACTATACAAAGAATATCCTAGTTTTCAGTTGCCATTAAAAGCTTTGTATCAAGCTAAAAAAGATTTATTAGAAAAATTAGTTAATCCACAAAATTTTAGTCAAAATGGAAATAGTATCAGTAACAGAGCTTAACAAGCAACGTCAAGGAGTATTTAATAATCTTGAAGGTATTCCTGAAATTGTGCATCCTTTGCAAATACCTTCAGAAAATAAAGTATATCAACATAACCCATTTATAGAGGCTAACACAAAAGAGGTTAGCCTTTCTACTTTAAAACATGATTGCATCATTCCTGTATTCAGTAAGGATAATGAAAAGACTTTAGCACATCAAGAGTTTATAGAAATAGCTCAAGATTGTGTTAGCAAAGTTTTTCCACATCACACTATTGAAGTTCCAGAGGTAAGGGTTTCTCATCAAATTAAAGGCAGAACTGCTGATGCAATTTACAAGCCAGTAAAAGAGCTTTTAGAACATGAGAAAACACAGTATTTTGAAAGGATGGCATTTATCATAAGAATTCCATCCATTACAGAGAATATTAAAGGTAATGATGTTTCATTAACTGTTGGAGGAGTTAGAGCTTACAATCAAGAAAACCTTTATAATAGAAAAACTTATGAGAAATTTAAATTCTTTATAGGTTTTCAAAATATGGTGTGTTGTAACTTATGTATATCTACAGATGGCTATCAAGATGAAATGCGAGTTGGGAATTATACAGAATTACAGTCTAAGATTTTAGAGTTAATTCAGAACTATAATGCTCAGTCCCATTTACAGGAAATGAAGCAGTTATCTCAACAGAATTTAACAGAACAACAATTTGCTCAACTTATTGGTAGAGCTAGGTTATATCATTATTTGCCCAAACAGGAGAAATCTCAAATTCCAGAATTATTACTTAATGATGGACAAATCTCTACAGTTGCTAAAGACTATTATTTAGACAATAGCTTTTGTAGAAATGAAAATGGAGACATTAACCTATGGAATGTATTTAATCTATTCACAGGAGCTAATAAGAGCTCTTACATAGACTCGTTTCTATCAAGGAATGTCAATGCCTTTGATTTTACAAATGGCTTGGCAAATGCTATCAATGGTGATTCTAAGTACCGTTGGTTTTTGAGTTGAGTGATGCACCCTGTTTAATTACAGGGTGTTTTTTTATCTTATTTGACTGTAAAATCAATAGGTTTACATAAATGATTACCCATTCCAAAAGGGACTAGTTTTAAGTGCTGTAGTCTTCCTATAATGACAGCAGGATGAGTTTTAAATTTATTTGCATAAGAAATTATGTCTTTTTCACTTAATCTTTGATTTTTTATTATTTCTTGTTCTTCAGCTTTGGTTAAAAGAATATTTGCAGAGAATTCATTTGCTTCATATTCATAAACTTGGTTTTCACCATCATATTCAATATTCTCTATTGATATGTATTTTTTACCATGTAGTAAGATATGACCAATCTCATGGAAAAAAGTAAACCAAAAAATATCATTTCTTCTGTATCTGCCACTTAATTGTACTAAAGGTGTGTTGCCGAGCCATCTAGTAGAACCATGAATAGGAGCTTTAGGTAAGCAAGGTGTATGAACAACCTTAAGACCAATACTTTTACAAAGTTCTTGTATTTGGGCAAAGAAATCAATTGGCTGTATAGCCATTATTTTCTTTAGTTCTGGTAAAACCTTACTTAAGCCGCTTTTACTAAACTCAGTAACTACCATTTTTTTTGCTTGTATTTCACCTTGCCTTAACCAAGCTGCTATTGCTCCTGCATTTTCATTGTTTTTTAATGAAATTCTGAAATTAACTAAAAGTTTCTGATTGTAATAAAAGTCATGGTACCCTTTGGTATTAGAAACCTCGAAGTAATCATATAAATTAATAACTTTTGCTTCTTTTTTTAATGTCGGTTCAATCCAGCCTAATGAAGCCATCTTTGCATAGGGAAATTGTCTAGACCATTCTATTCCCTCTTCAATAGTCTTTTGATACTCTATTCTAGCAAAGTATTCATCATAATTTTTTTGTCTGTTAATCCAAAAGTGTGCAGGAATTTTCAAAACTTGTTCAAATAGAATAGCCATTTCAGGAGTTATACTACTCTTACCATTTAGTACATCTGATATTGTTTTCTCAGGCTTACCTGTTCTTACTGCAAACTCCTTTGCTCCCATTTTTTTTTCAGATAATATTTCTGACAAAGTAGTTCCTGGGTGTGAAACAGACTGCGGATAATATTCGTTAATTGTTGCCATTTTTTTTTTGTTAGTGATAATCTTCAATTTCAATTACTTCAACCCCCTTTATCTCAATCCAAAGATATTGACCATTCTCGTTTTCAGGGATTGGGTCTTCATGGGGTTCAAAAATTAATCTATAAGGATGAACTAAATTACAAGCCCATTGTCCTTTTCTATTTCCAATTAATTCATGATACTTTCCTGGTAAATATCTAACATCTTCTAAGTTTTTGGCTGCTGTTAAGTCATCAAGTCTTTGCTTAAACAGCTCTGCTTCTCGCTTTCCTAATTTTCTTTCTGCTAAGCTATCATTGTTAGCATACTTTTTTAATTTGTTATTATCAAACGTAATCTTCATGCAAATATAGATTTTTTTGTTAACAGAAGGTGTTAATTAAAATTTAAATTTTGTTGATAACTCAATTTCAATAATTAAAGTTAATCGTTTACATCTTTCCTTTAGGGTAAATTTCAAGCATGTTTTTAAGTAGTCTTAATAATTCTGGGCAATTTAAGTATTGTATGAAATCTGTTTTAGTGAGTTGCATTATCTATAAAAAATATTTAATTGGGTTTGCAGCTCCCTTTTTCTTCGTGTGGGCTATTGACTTATTAGTGTAAAGGTTTCTAACATTGTCCTTTACTATAGAGCCATTAAAACCCCATCTATTTTGTCTTTTAGCATTTGGAATATAAATAGAATACCATTCATTGTCAAACATGAATTACTCTTCAAAATAATCTAAATCAATTTTTTTGATAACGATAGTATTATCTTCTTGAACGCCTAAATTGTATTCTATGGCAAGTTTCGATAACTCTTGACCATTTATTAAAATGATTTTTTGTTGTTTACTGTCTTGGGCAGTTTTCATAGCACTATCTGAAAATTTGGATGTAGTTAAGAACACACCTTTATTTACTCCTTGAAGAGCCAATGAACCGATGAAGTTTCTTATGTCAGGAGAGCCTACAGTTCCTGTAGTGAATCGTTTTGCTTGTATATATACACTTTCTAGACCCAACCTGTCTTGGTAGATAATACCATCTATACCATTATCTCCTGTTCCTCCTGTAACTGTACCTGAATCTTCTCTAAACTCACCATACCCCATTTTTTGTAATAAGGATATTACAAAGCTTTCAAAATATCCAAACGTATTTTCTTTCAGCTTATCTAATACTTCTGTGGCTAACTGTTTATTTAGTTGAGTAACTGTGTTCGCTAAAATCTCTTCGGGAGTTTTACTAACAATATCTTTAGTTAAAGTGTTATCTACCAAGTCAGGCTGGTCTTGATTAAATGTGTTAGTCCATTCTTTATATTTAGGCATTTTTTTTAAATGCTTTATTCTTAAATCTGTTGGATTAGTTTTCAAGTAATCCTTACCAAAGTCTGTAACTTGATATATTCCTCTACTTGGATAATGAATTAACCCCGCATTTTTTAAATAGCTTCTTGTCCAACCTACACGATTTCTAAATAGCCCCATTTGACCACTAGGAACTTTAACCTTTAAGTGGTTTTGAGTCAAATTAAAATGACTAGAAAGTAATGTCATTACATCATTAAGCGATTTAGGTTGACCATCTGCTAATAATTTAAGCATAGGAAGCATTATTGTTTGAAAATCTGGTATTTGTGTTTTTAAATCTGCATTCATTTTATAATCCTTTTAATACTTCAATTACACTTCTAGCTGTATAAGTATTTTCAACCTGTTTAGATTCAAATACCATAAAGTATTTAAAGTTATCTCCTGCTTTTTCAGCCCAAGTCTTACCTAAAATATTTTTATTTCTACTGTCATCATTATCATACACATCTCCTTTGGTTTCTAATAGTATGATGTTTCCTTTTTTAGTGTAAAGAATAAAGTCTGGATAATGGTTAGAACTAAACCCATTTAAAGCAAACCCTTTACCTCTTTCAAGGTTTCTATGCCAAAAGACTATGTTTTCAAGTGAAGCTACTTCCATAATCATTTTTTGCTCATAATTGTTCATGCTAGCTTCTCTATCATATAGAGATTTGCCAATAGTGGTACTAGGGTTTAAAAAGGTTAATGTTTCAGGGAATTCAAAATTGTCTTTTACAATAATCTTATTACTATCTATAAGAACTTTAAAACGCTCTTTAGCATAAGTGTCTGTTAGTTCATTGATTTTATCTCTAATCTTTTTTACATAAATAAAATCATTATCTACTATATCTCTAATTTGCTCACTAGATAGATTATCAAAAACGCGACTAACATATTTTTGTAATTCTTGTTGCGAAATAGGTGTCATGTCTCCAAGTTTAGAAACTATGATGCTACTAATTTGGTTTACCTGTGATGCTTTAGGTTTAGATAATATAGTGTCAACTAAAATTTCTTTAGCTCTTTTGCTTACTTTTTGTGCAGTAGCAGTCTTTTTCTGCTCATTAAAATCTACTGCGTATATCTCTTTAGAAATATCATCAAAAGTAACTTGTGTACTGTAATTAGATAGCTTAAAACCATCAAGTAAACTTACCTTATTTAGGTATTGGTCTTCAGAATTTAATTCTTCAAACAGGCTAACCTCACCAAGCTCTCCTTCTTCCACTTTTTTAAAGAATTGAGGTAATTTAATAGTAGTTGCAACTTCTTTAAATTGGGAGTCCAGTTTATAAACTTTAGGTGCAGTTTTCATAATATCTGTAAAAATAGAAGTAGTATCATCAATTTCAATATCATTTACTTTCTGTTCAAAAGTTTGTCCTTCAACTTTTGCCTTTTCTGTAATATGAGATACTAAAGTATTTTGCTTACTAATCGTGTCTAATGTAACTTCTTCCTCCGGATTAAACTCAACAGCTTCTACATCAAAATCTTCATCAGATTTAACATAGCTGTCAGGTTCAGGTTCATTTGAAAATAAGTTATCTGTAAGTATTTCATTTGGAGTTAATTCTTCTTCAGGTGCTTCTTCTGCATAATAATCATCTTTACTAAAACCAGATTCTTGCAAACCTTTAACAATACTATCTAAGGTCTCATTAAACTTTGCTGAAGCTGTTAACACAAAAGACATATTTAATAACGCTTCTTTATGCTTTACCACATAAGGTTGTCTTAAAACTCTACCTAAAATTTGTTCTACTTCCACAGGGGAAGATTTGTCTGCTAATGATGCTAAAATGTATGCATTTGGGCAATCCCAACCTTCTTTTAAAGCATTTACTGTAATGATATATTTAACAGGACAGTCTTTAGCCATAAGGTCAATACCTTTTAGCTCATCAATGCCACTAGTTTTTATTTTTATTTGTTCTTCTGGAATCTTAATCTTTATTAATTGCTCTTTAATCTTCTGAAAAGTAGTGTTGTTCTTTCCTTTTATGTTAGATTGAGCTTGAAATAATACAATAGGTCTAATGTATTTCCCTGTTAGTTTTTCTTCTTCAATAGCTAAAAGTTCTAATTGCCTTTGTAGGTGTAGAGCACTAGTTATAACCTCTTCTTTTTTATGATGATTATAGACTACAACAGGAAGTTTGACCATGCTTTCCTTTTTAAGAGCCAATGCATTTACAAAAGAAATAATATTACTGTTTTCTTTTGGTGTAGCAGTTAAATCTAAAACTAAAGAAGGGTTTAGATTGTTCAGCATTTCAACACTTAAATCACTTTCAGCATTATGGCTTTCGTCTACAATTACAATAGGGTTGAGGCTTCTGATAACATTAATTAAAGCAGTTTCATCAGTATCTGGTAACACAAGGTCTTTATCTACAATAGTGTTTCTAAAAGACTCTAAAGCACCATTTTCTTGAAACACTTTTCTATCATCTTTCTTTCTAGAATTTATACGTAAACTACTAAAATTGAATACAAAAATATTGAGCTGTTCTGTTACAGAAGTAGGATTGAAATTAGCACCTTGTAATAGTTGGTCTTTTTCATACACTTCAACTCTGTTGCCAAATAGACTATTTAACTTTTCTCTATATGGGTGATTAGAGTCTGAAAGGTTTTTTACTGTTTGTTGTAATAAATTAGACCAAGGGACTAACCAAACAACTGCTTTTGCATTACCTTGATAAAAATGCTTGTTTATGGTGTGTATAGCGTTGCATGCAATAAATGTTTTACCACCAGCAGTAGGAACTTTTATGGCTATATGTAAAGCATTTGGTATATTGTCTTTATAAGGTTTCATACCTGTAAAAGAGCCATCTAATTGTGGGGTATAGGGTATGCCTAACTTATCTTCCCAATATTGGTTAAATGCTTTTGCAGGTGTAGGCTCTTTTTGTGTGTAAGACAAAAAATGCTCTAAATCCTTAATAACTCTATGTTGGTATGGTTTTAATTCCATAAGATTATATCCGTAATTTATCTTTTGGTTAATGTATTGAATAGTTTTTGGTTGATGTAGTAATTACTTTTACCAATTTTAACTTTGGTCAATAAACCATGGTCTGTTAATGCATTTAGGTAACTACTAGCTGTATTTCTATGAACACCTAACTCTCTTTGGAGAAAATCAATTTTTGTATAAGGATGTTTAAATAATATGTTAATTAAGTCATGGCTATAAAAGCTAAACTCAGACCTAATTTCTTTTTTATAGTCATCCATTAAGATTTTTATTTTGTTGACTACTTTAATTGTTTCAAGTGCAGTTATCTCCACTCCTTTTAGCATCCATATTATCCACTCTTCCCAAGAGCCTTTTGTTCTTACTTCTTGTAATAACCTATAATAATCATTTTTGTTTCTAATTATATAACTACTTAAATAAAGTACAGGAATGTCTAATAGTTTTTGTTGTACTAAATACAGCATATTAATAATTCTTCCAGTTCTTCCATTACCGTCATAAAAAGGGTGAATACTTTCAAATTGATAATGAATAATTGGCATTTTAATTAAACTATCAATATCATGAAACTCTGGACTATTGATGTAAACTTCTAAATTCTCTAATAAAGATTTTATCTCATTATAATTTTGAGGTGGTGTAAATACCACTTCATCAGTTCTGGGATTTTTTAAAACTGTTCCAGGAACTTTTCTTATAGGATGACTAGGAGCTATTTTTTTCTGTATTTTAATAATATCGTTGGTGGTTAAAAGACCTTTTTCTTTAATAACATTGTAACCTAGTTTTAAAGCATCAGCATAATTTTTAGCTTCTTTAGCAGCAATTGAAGTGACTTCTTCATCTACAGCAGCTTGGTATAGTTCATCATCTGTGGTTACTATATTTTCTACTTCATTACTGTCTTTAGCTTCTTGTAGAGACAGTGTATCAATAAGTATCTGAGAGTTTGGAATCTTTTTAACTTCTCCTTTTAATTCACCAAGAGCTCTACTAGCTTTAGTTAAAGCTTTTAAAATTGCAACTGATTCACAATTAACTATTGGTGGTAGTGGGTTTATCGTTATTTCTGTCATCTTTTATAGTCTTATGCACAATATTATGTGTTATATTGTTAATAACATCTAAACATGCACAACAAAATACATGTTTTTGTGCATGTGTTATAGGACATGCACAACCTTTTTTAAATTATATGTTTAAAATCTAGTTATATCTCTTGGTATCTTTTTAAATACAATGTTATACTTGTCCATTATGCTTTGGTTTAGCAAACAATTATCTGCATAAATAATGTACTGACTAGCTTTGGTTTTTATAGACCTTAAAAAGCTTTCATCTAAAGTAGTGATACTGTCTTTTTGGTAATAGAAATAATAAGCAGTATCATTTTTAGCTCCTAGTAGATAATCTTCTTTAGGTTTGAGAAAAGAGGCTTTAGCTTCACTATACCAAACATATTCTAGTATTTTATCTAAGGCAATGTCTTCATTTAAAAAACCATTATCTAAAAATAAAGGTTCTCCTAGCTCATAATATGTAAAATCTCCACCTGTACCTTCAACTGCTTTTTTATCTTCTCCATAACCATTAATCACCCTTTTTACGCGTTCAGCAGTAATGGTATTGGCATAGTCTTCCATTTCTACTAAAATGAATTTTCTATTTCCACTATCTTCTTTGTTGAGGTTTAGTACTGCATGAGCAGTTGTGCCTGAACCAGCAAAAGAGTCTAGAATTATATCATTTTTATCGGAAGAAATTTTTATGATTCTCTCTACTAGCCCTACAGATTTTGGGGTTGCAAAGAAGTTTTGTGATTCATCTAATATTCTTTTTAAGGATTGTTTTGCTTCTTGGGTATGTCCAACTTCTTCATGCTTCCATATTGTTTGAGCTACGATGCCATCCTTTACATCTTTTAAAAATCTTTTTCTCCTTGGTTTTGCAGTTCCATTAGAACCAAAGGAAACTTCATTATTAGCTATAAGTTCTAGCATCTCTTTTTCTGGGTGTCTCCAACTTGTACCTGGTTTAGGAGTGAATTTTTTGCCTTTTGGAGTTGTGATTGTGTAAACACTATTTTCTCGATGTTCCATTCTTAATAGGTCTGTAGAAGTCCAAGGACCGCGCTCATCATTATCAGGGTTTTTATATCTATCATTTTGTTTAGAAGTCCTTGGCAGGTCATTTAATCTGAAGTTGTTAATAGCTTTTGCATAATTTAGTACATATTCGTGTTCAGATGAGTAGAATTTTGCATCATTTTTTGAAGCAAATGTTCTTTGCCAAATTAGATTCCCAACTAAATTAGATTCGCCAAAAATTTCATCACAAATCAACTTTAAATTAGCGTGTTCATTGTCATCAATAGAAATAAAAATAGCCCCATCATTAGCCAATAATTTATGTAGTAGCTTTAATCTTGGGTACATCATACAAAGCCACTTATCATGCCTAGATAAATCTTCACTTTCTTTGCCAACAACTTTCCCTAACCATTTTTTAAGTTTTGGGTCACTAACATTGTCATTATACACCCAACCTTCATTTCCTGTATTGTATGGAGGGTCTATATAGATGCATTTTATTTTACCTTCATATTCTGGTAATAAACTTTTTAAGGCTTCAAGGTTATCCCCATGTATAATTTTGTTTTCTGAAGTAGCAGCTTTACTTTCTTTACCATTAGTAAAGGTGTATTGAGGCTCTAATGTTTTATAGGGTACATCTTGGTGATGGTTAATTACTTTTTCTTTTCCTATCCAGTTTAATGTTGGCATACAGTTAATTCTTTTCTTCTGTTTTAATTCTTTTTAAGGCTATTTTAATGGCATCTATAGCTAATTCTTCTCCTTTTACATCTTCATATACTTTCTCGCTAAGCCATAACTTTAAAAGTTTGCTATGTTCTATATCTAAAGCAATAGCCAATTTATCTATTTGCTCTCTAGTAGGTTTTCTATCTCCTTTTTCAATTTTACTTATTAAAGCAGTATCTGTATCTATCATAGAAGCTACTTCACGCAGTAATAGGTTTTTAGTTTCCCTTTTAGATTTTAGTAATTCTGAGAGTATCATTTGGTAGTCAAATTAGTTCTTGTCAAATATTGTCTAAATCTAATTAGAAATTTTGTTATAAAAAATTTTTGAAAAATATATTTTTTGAATGCTTTGTGAGAGTGCCAGATACCTTGTGCAAAACCCCCACTAAGTTCTGGGGATAAAGATGCCCCTACCACTTTATATAGTAAAGAAGATTTTCTGGCAGAGTTAATAAATTCAAGGTGATAGTTGAGATTTATATGCTGTTGGTAATTGATTTTCTGTGTGTGGTATACTACAACTCAAAAACTTTTAGAAAAATGGTTAGAATCGTAAATTACAAAGAGAGACAGAAAGAGGATGGTACTTCATTCTTCGTTTTGGAACTACAAGGAGGAATTGAAATGGTATTAAGCAAAGTTACAGGAAACTTTTATGCTACTGCGAAGAAAGCTTATATACCTTCAACATTTGATGAGCAGGTATGTACTGGGCTTATTGGTACAGAAATGCCAGGAAGCATCATTAAAGAAGACTGTGAGCCTTTTGAATATGTTGTAAAGGAAACAGGAGAGGAAATTACATTATCCCACAGATGGGTTTATGTTACAGAAGATGCTGTAAAGCCAAAGCAAGAAACTTTTGTGCCTAAACATAATATTATAGCTGACTCTGATGTGTTTTCACAGAATGGTATTCTTGAGCATGCAGAGTAAAAATATAAGCCTAGTCTATGTAAATAGATTGGGCTTTGTTTTTTGAGTTTTAAAATACCCTTACAATATTGTGCTTGATTGCTTATACCTTCATAAATAAAAGATAGTATAACTGTAGCGAGTTTACTTTATTACTATAAGGATATATTATTAATCTTGAAGGTAGGAACAAACAAGTGTTAAGTAGTTTTTAAATGTCTTAAAGAAAGAAAAGCACCAAAAGAAAGAAACTTCATAGCTTTTCCCCTCAACCATATATGTATACATTTTGCGAAGAATTGTTCTGAAGTGTTTCAGAAAGAAACTTCTTTGGCAAAGGTATATGTTTGAAAAATAGCAAGCAAGTATTTCACTAAAAAACACACATTAAACTTATGAAAATATCAGAAATAAGTGTCTCATATTCAAATGGTAAGAATGATAAACTAAAAGTAAGAAACAGCAAAGAGAGCTTTGAAATTTTACTAGATTCATGGAATAAAAACACCTTAGAGTTGCAAGAAGAATTTAAAGTTTTATTACTAAATAGAAGTAATACTGTTTTAGGAGTTTATCCAATGGCAAAAGGTGGTGTAGCAGGAGTGATAATTGATGCTAAATTAGTCTTTAGTGTGGCATTAAAATGTAATGCAAGCAGTATTATTATTGCTCACAATCATCCAAGTTGTAATCTCAAGCCAAGTGAAGCCGATGTAAATATAACGAAGAAGCTAAAACAAGCAGGGCAGTATCTAGATATAGTGCTGTTAGACCACTTAATAGTAACTAAAGATGACTTTTATAGTTTTAGTGATAATGGATTGATAAAATAGTCCTCTTTTTTCATTTCTATATATAGTGAATTGGAAAAAGTGGGACTTTTTGTCTTTTGTTTATGTATGAATGAGTGTGTGAGTAGGCTTTTTAAGTAAAAAATTACTGTTTGTAAGTCCTATAGATTAATATTAATAGCTAAATCTTACTTTTTATCTTCAAGGTTTACAATATCACATAAAGTGATACCTAAATTATCAGCAATCCTTTTTAAGGTGTATAAAGTAGGGTTGGTTCCACCAGCTTCTAAACGACTAAAGTTAGATTTTTCAATATTACATTTGGCAGCAAGGTCTTGTTGAGCAATACCTTGCTCTTCTCTTAACATTTTAACTCGCTTTCCAATTGCTATTTGAAGTTGGTCTTTATCGTCCATTTTAAAACATACATTATCTAGTTGTCAAAAATGATAATTAAGTAAGCTGTTATGGTTATCATAAATGATAAAAAAAGTATGTTTGTTAAATCTATTATCTATAAGTGTTTATGGCAATTTCAAAGTTTATAAATAAAATATTATGAAAGTAAAAATTTCAAAATTTCAAAATACAGGAATAACAGAAGCTGATTTTCATTTCAGTTTAGAACATAAATTGAGTAATATTAAAGAGCAGATAAATTTAGAGTCAGATAGTTTTTGTTCTTATGAACTAGATAGGGGTAAGAGTTCTAAAGATAAGCTAGTATTTAGAAATGTAAATCACTTAAAGATGTTGCACAAATATCTTATATCTAGTTATTTCTATGTCGCCTTGATTGCATTTCCAGTTTTAGTTGTTTTACATGAAAGTTCCAAGGGTATAGATAGTGATGGTAATCTAACAAGTAATTTTATATACATATTAATCAGTTTAGCATTCCTTTTCGGAACATTTAAAGGGCTCAAAGTTCCGTATAGGATAGTTGTTGACCATTTAACCATTTCTGAACAGAACCTTTTTACTAAAAAAGTAGATGTTTTGTTTCCCAAAAGGATACTAACTACAAATGTTAATGAAATAGACTTCGTTATTATTTTATCAGAAGAACAATCATTATTTATAATGGAGAATGAACAGTTTGAAGTTATTGAATTTCTAAAAAACTATCTTAAAAAATTTAGTTTTGAAAGTCACTTATAAATAAAGGTATAGAAGAGAATGGATGAAATTAACAAATATGAAAACCAAGAAAGCATTTCAGAATATAGCAAACATCTAAATGATTCCAATCCGATTTGTGAATACAATGTATTCAGCTTTAAAAGTGTTTGCAATATGAAGACTATCGAGTTATGGTTAGAAAGGTACAGAGGTTTCTATGATGATGTGGTTACAATACTAGAAGATAAAAGATATGCTTCTAAACTGAATTCGATAGAGGTATTAATGAAAAAGGATTTTGAGGTCTTATATGGTAAGTTAGATATTTTATCAAGGCTGTATAAAAAGGAAGCTTACTTTAGGCAACAATTAGATAATTATAACGGAGTTAAAGACAGTGTGATGAAACTTGAAAATTGGTTTTCATATCAAGTAGAAAACAAAAATGAATATCAATTATTTTCTTCTGTATTTTATGATAGTAGGGAGCTTACCCATTATCGTTTAGAATTAGATGAACTAACATTAAACCCTGAAGATTTTAAGTACACACTTAAATACATGGGTATTATAGAAGAAGCTAAAGCTATCCACTTTGAAGGAAAAATCAAATCAATAGATGATTTAGAAGTTTATAAAAAAACTGAAAATACAAGAGCATACACAAGACGTAAAATAGTACTGTCAATTGATGATTTCTGTTGTAGTGAATTTCAAGTGGTTTTTACAGATGGAAGGGTAAAACACTTGGATAATTTAAGTGTAGGTCAGTTTGTAAAAGTATTTGCAAGACTCACAGGAGGAGAGCTGCAAAATTCTGAAGGCACTAAAGGGTATAAACATCATTTATATGGTTGGCGTGTAGAGATATTAGATGCTAAACCAAAAGTAAAGAAAAACACAAAGGAAATGGATTTGTATTATAAATACATTTTACCATTACCTTTTTAAATAAAAAACTATGGAATTAATAGGAAAAATAAAGGTCTTAAATGATATTCAAAATATAGGGAGCAATGGCTTTAGAAAACGAGAAGTTGTTATCACCACAGAAGACCAATATCCACAACATATTTTAGTAGAGTTCATACAAGATAAGTGTGATTTGCTAGATAGCTTTGTTGTAGGTCAAGAAGTGAAAATAGCCCTTAATTTAAGAGGTAGAGAATGGATTAATCCTGAAGGTGTAGCTAAATACTTTAATGCTATTCAAGGTTGGAGAATAGAACTTGCAAATAGTCAAGAACCTACATTTAATCCACAAACACAGCAAGAACCAGTTAGCTTTATAGATGAAGCAGATAATGACTTGCCATTTTAATAAGAAATCAATTAACCAATAAATAATAATTTATGAAGAATATCTTTTTAACATTAATAGCGATTTTGTCATTAGTAGCTTGTTCTAGTGATGATGATGGTGATGTTGCAGAAATGACAAATGCTAACCTAAGTTATAAGTTAGTATATACTACGGGTGTATTGCCTAGTTATTATGTAGTAAGAGCAGGAAATACCATTACATATGAAGATTCCTTTGAGTTTAAAGAAGTTGGTTATGATGAAGATACTAGAACTGTTACAGTAGAAACAGATTTAAATCCAGTTAAAATAGAATCGAATTTCTATATTGAAGGAGGTTCAGAAGTAAATATTAAGTTACTTAGTTCTGAAGGTAGCATCATAGATGAACAGACTATTTCAGAAGTAAATTATACTTATATCCATAATTTTTAATAAACTAAAACCTAATAGAATGAAGAATACATTTTTTATATTAATAGCTATTTTAGCATTTACAGCCTGCTCAAGTGATGATGACAATCAGGGAGAAGAACAACAAATTAGTCAATCTCATATTGTACAATTTACAACAGGTGCTCTTGAGGATTGGGTATCTGTAGGCTTAACAACTACATTAACTTTAGATGACGGAACACAGTCAATAATTAGTTCAGATTTTGACTATACCCAAAATATAGTTATTGTAGAGATTCCAGAGAATACAGTAAGCTTTGAGTTAGAATTTTATATAGAAGATTCTTCTCAAGCTGAAATGCGTTTTTATGGTTCTGTAGATAGCGTTAATGTTCATCAAGAAAGCATAAACCAACAGAGTTTTCAATATCAATATACTTTTAATTAAGGTATGTGTAATTCCTTATTAAAAGAATTTCGTTTTAGTATTGGAGAACAGTATGAATTAAATGAGTTTAATCTTAAGGCTTTAGAATCAACTTTTATTAATGGATTAGAGTATGAAAATTACGAGTATTTAAAAGGAGATTTTAAAACACTATTTGGGGTTCCTTTTTGTAGTAATCCAATCTTACAGTACAATGGAGATATACTTTCTAGAATAGTATATAGCTTTGATATAAAGGATTTAGGTAAGTTGCAAGAGAAGTTAAGTGATTATTTATTAATTACAGATAAATTTGATTTAGGTCAAACATTTACTGTTTTCAGTTTTCCAGAATTTAGTCTGATGCTAGATATAGAGAAAGATATAAAGCTAAGAGTGTTTAAAATTCTGGGTCAAACATAGGTCAAACATTTTTATAATAATAGGTAACTAAAGGAAACAAAGAAAAGAATGGTTTTGAACTATGTTATTGAAAATCAACTATCTGAAACAAAAAGTAACAACCTGAAACATAACAGTTACAGACTCATAATCAGGTGGTCCATGGTTCGAGTCCATGTGGGACCACAACAAAAATTAAGCACTTACAAGTTTATTGTAGGTGCTTTTTTTTGCTTTAACTTGAAGCTAATAATGAGTAGACTTTAAAAAAAATCGAAATATTTTAATTGAAATAGTATAAAAACCTAGATTAGTCTCTTAAATAATTTTAGATTTTAAAAACGAACTTTATTTGATTTAATCACCTCTATTTTAGGAGTTTGTATTTTTAGTTAGCCTTTCAAATTTCGGTAAATATTAAAAACACACACTTCATATAAACTATAACTATTCATATATTGGATGCTTAAGGACTAATCAGAACAATATAATGTCAATATTAATTTAAATCCAATACCAATGAAAAAAATTACATTCTATTTTTTAATGCTTTTAAGCTTCTCTGCTTTTGCTCAAATCGAAGTTAATCAAAACTTTGATGACACGGCAAATAACCAAGTCCCGGCGGGTTGGACTGAGACAAATTTTGCGGCCTCATCAAATTTTCCTTGTGATGGATCGGTGAAAGCTGTAAATACTGCATTTACTTCAGCCGGTGTAGAAACATTAACAACACCAAATTACACTGCTATTTCTAATGGAACTGATCTTACAGTTAGCTTTTCTTATAATATTTTAGAACAAGTTAGCCAGTTTCCTCCACCAAGTTTTGTAGCACCAGCAGCAGCATGGGGCTCAATAGTTTTAGAGTATTCTACAGACGGAGTAAATTGGACAAACATAACAACAATAGACGATTCTAACTTTACTTATGTAAACACGTCTACGTGTTCAGCAACAGCAAATGTTACTGTGAGTGGAATAGCTAACGCTAGTGATTTTCAGGCACGTTTTGTTGTTACAGCAGCAAATATTTCAAATTTTGCACTATGGGTGGTATTAGATAATGTTTCTTTTAACCAAGTGGCAACTACAGCACCAAATTGTGATGCTGTTTTAACCAATCCTTTAAGTGGATCTAGCACTGCAGATTTAGACACGACTTTATCATGGAGTTCAGCTACAGGTATACCAACGGATTATATCGTTTCTGTTGGTACCACAACTGGTGGTACAGATGTTGTAAATGCAGCGTCAACTGCAGGTGCAACTTCTTACGATTTATCTTCAGAAGGATTAGTTTATGACACACAATATTTTGTAACTATTACACCTACCAATGGAATTGGGAGTGCTACTGGTTGTGTTGAAGAAAGTTTTACAACACGCTCTGCGCCAATAGCAGGTGCAACTTGTGGTAGTCCTATTGTTATTTCTTCTTTTCCTTATGTAGAAGCTGGTGGTGATACAGACCTTTACGAAGATAATATTGATACTAGTCCATGTAATAATACATATATGAACGGTAAAGATGTATTTTACGAAATTACACCTACTACAGATGTCTCTATTAATATTGACATGGCTAATATGTCTAACAATGGTTCTAGTATTCATGTATTAAATGGCTGCCCTGACGTAGCAACAGAATGTGTCGCTTATGTAGGTTCTTTTTCTGGTGCTACAAGAAGTTTAACTGAAGTTGTATTGTTAGCGGGTAATACTTATTTCATGGTTTTAAGTAATTCTGGTAGTACAAGAACTTATACTTATGACTTAATTATAACTCAAAACGATTGTATTAATCCGTCTATGACTTTTGCCCCAGTAAGCGATTGTGGTAATAGTCAATTTACTGTAGATGTTGATGTTACTTATTTAGGCGATGCAACATCATTAACGTTAACAGATGATTTTTCTAATACATATAGTAATATAACAGCTACAGGTATTGTAAGTGCTGGTCCTTACCCTAGTGGTTCAACAGTTAATTTTACGTTGACTAATGATCAGGACGGAAGTTGTTCTTTTGGCGACTCTACCTTTTTCTTTTGTCCAACATCGAATGATGAGTGTGCAACAGCAACAGTCTTAACGGCTAATACAGATGATACTTGTACTATTATAATAAATGCTTCAAATGCAGGAGCTACCGAATCTACTGGATTCACGTCAACATGCTCTGGTGGCGACACTAACGATGTTTGGTTTAGTTTTGTAGCAACTGCTGAAAATATGTTTGTAGAATATTCTAATAAGGTATTGCAAGCGGGCTCGGGTAACATTTTAAAATCAGAGTTATTTAGTGGTAGCTGTGGTACTTTAACAAGTTTAGCTTGTTATAATAGTGATTACGTAGCTATGGAAGGTTTAATGACAGGTAATACATATTATTTGAGAAATTATTCGAATAGTACTGGAGCTATGATAAGTTTTGATTTGTGTTTAAGTAATTATCCAACTGTACCTGTTAACGATGCCTGTATTGATGCTATCCCATTAACATTATCAGCAGATAGCTCATGCGGTTCTGCAACAGCAAGTAGTTTAGCGGGCTCATTTAATTCGCCTGAAGGTGGATGTACTTTTGGTGACGTATGGTTCTCTTACACACCTGCTGCAGATGGCGTATTTGAGATTGTGGGTACTGGTGTAGGACGAATGGTTATCTATGAAGGAACTTGTGCTGCTGGTTTAACACCATTAGCAACTGCAGGAAATAGTAACACGTGTAATTCTAATATTACTAATGCAAGATATATGGCATTAACTGGTGGTGAGACTTATTTTATAATGGCAAGAAAGTTTTCTGATACTTCATTAGGTGCAGACATTACTGTTTGTATCTATGAATTAGCTGCGCCAGCAAACAATGATTGTTCTGATGCTATTGTTATAGCCGAATCTGATGATATGGGGAGCAATATGGTGAGTGGCGATTTAACAGCCTCTTTATACTCGCCTGAACTTGCTGCGTGTACGACGTCTACATCTTATGAGGCTATATGGTATAGTTATACGGCTTCTGTTACAGGACAACATAATTTCGTTTTCAATGATATTGGTTCTAGCGTGAGGTATGCAGTTTATGATACAGGTGATTGTGCTTCTATGGCAACTGCAAGTTTATTACCAGGTCAAGAAAACTGTACATCTAATGATGAGAATTTCTCTGCAGAATTAACCAATGGTGAGACTTATTTAATTTCAGTTTTTGCATTTTCTGCGACTAATACAGATTTTGAATTATTTATTTACAGAGACCCTTCTTTAGGTGTAGTGACATCTGATTTTGATCAATTTAGATTTTACCCTAACCCTGTTGAAAATATCTTAAATATTGAAGCTAATAATTCAATTTCAAATGTTAGTGTTTATAACATGATAGGTCAAAAAGTTAAAGAATTAGCTCCAAATGAGTTAAATGCTACTTTAGACATGAATGAATTAAACCAAGGTGTTTATTTTGTTAGTGTAACTATTAACGATGCACAGCAAACATTTAAAGTGATTAAAAAATAGATAATATTAATAGCAACAACTATCTATAATTGAAAAAGGGTAACACGTCAGTGTTACCCTTTTTTTTGTTTCTAACTAAAAAACTAAAAAAATGCACACTAAATAAATGTGGTAACCTTGCTAAATATGGTGTTTAATAGAGTCATTAAATTAAAGATTTACAACTAAGTAGGTTCTTGTCTGTAAATAAAAACAGAGGTTTTGTGTTCTCTTATTCAAAATAGTGGTTTTAGAAAGTTTTTTATATTTACTATAATGATTAAACATTTAAGCTTATTTCTAACAGAATCATTACATTTTAGTGATATATTTATTGCTCAAATATGGAATATAAAGATACAAATCATCCCAAAAGTAGTCTCTCAATTAGTTTTTGGGTTATTATATTATTTGCATTTTTTGGTTATTCTCAAGACAATGATTTAATTGCTAGAGCGCAAGACATGGTGTACTCTAACCCGGATGAGTCACTAAAAATAACAGAACATTTATTAAAAACAAGTCAAGACACTAAACAGGTTATTATTTCTAACCTATTAATTGCAAAAGCACAGCTAGTTAAAGGTAATTTACAAGAGGCTATAATTCATGCTTTCGATGAAAACAATCATTTAGAAGCATCAGTTAATACAACTACCCAAATAGAGTTAAACCTTTTAAAAGCTAAACTTTTACGTTCTTTATATTTAGATAAGCAAGCAAAAAATTATCTTAAAAAAGGTGAGTCTCTGCTTAAAGCTCTGCCACCTAACTCTTATAAGGACTCGTTACAATGTTTACTAAAGTTAGAGGAAATAAATACAAATATTGAAAGAAGAAACAGCAAAGAAGCTTTAAAATTAATTGCGACATTAGAAACGGATTTTGCTAAATTTTTAAATTCTAATAAGACCGAAAAAAGTGCATTGTACCTAGCTAAAGGAAGAGCTTACAGCAACTTATTTCAGTACGATTCTGCTCAAGTTTACATACACAAAACGCTAGATATACTAAATACACCGCAAATAAATGATCTTCACCAAAAAGCAGTTATTTATAAGGAATTAAGTTATTTACAACTTCAAAAAAAAGAATTTAAAGAAAGTGAAAGATCACTCTTTATTGCCTTAACATTTGCAGAAATAATTAATAATCCATCATTATTAATGGGTATAAATAAAGAGCTTTCAATCAGTTATTTAGCTTCAAACAAAAATGTAAATCACAAAATTTATAACGAAAAATATTTAACAATAAGTACAGAGGTAGAAAGAGCAGAGCAAGAAGCTGTTAATACTTATTATACAATGCTTTCAAAGCAAAACGATAAATTTTTAATTTCTGCAATTCAAACGCACAATAATTACCTGTATCTTTTAATTGCTAGTTTTGCTTTTTTATTAGTATTTGCTAGTTATTTTATATTAAAAAGAGAGGGCAGAAAAAAGCGACTTAAAGAGATTATTAAATATTTAGAAGTTGTAAGAAATGATAATATTAAAATAAAATCTGTTAAAAAAACAAAACCCAAACGCATCGCAATACCAGAAGATACAGAACAGGTCATTTTATCTAAGTTAAAACGTTTTGAAGCCTCAAAGAAGTTTTTGAATAAAGATATTTCGCTTGCCGTTTTAGCGGGTCAATTTGAAACTAATACAAAGTATTTGTCTGGTGTTATTAATAAGCATTACGATGACAACTTTAATACATTTATAAATAAACTTCGTGTTAATTATATTATTGATAAATTAAAAAATGATTCAAATTATATAAATTATAAAATTAGTTTTTTGGCAGAAGAGAGTGGTTATTCTTCTCACAGTAGTTTTGCTACAGTTTTTAAATCTATAGTTGGCATGACTCCTGTAACATTTATTAAGTTGATTCAAAAAGAACGTGAAATTTTAAAAAAGAAAACAACTAATTAAATGAAGAAAAGACACCTATATTGTTTTCTGTTTTTACTTGTTAATCTGCCAATAACTTCATTTGCGTTGGTAATAGATGAGCAAACACAACAAATAGATAGTCTTCTTAAAGTTAGTAATCTTAGAGTTTATGAAAACCCTAATGCCTCAATAGAATTAGGGCTTGAAGTATATGAGAACCCTGATTTTACAATAAAAACAAAGGTTAAAGCTTTGATGTTAGTTACTCTTGGTTATACCTCTAAGCGAAATTATCAGAAAGCTTTAGAATATATTATAAAAGCAGATGAGCTCTCTAAAGAGCTTAATGATAAAGTGTTGCAGGTCGAAATCTTATTTAGAATTGGTATTTTATACCAACAACTTAAAATTTTTGATAAATCTATAGAGTATTTAGAAAAAACAGAAGCCATGGCATTGCTCTATCCTGTGCGTGATTCTGTAAGTAAATATCTAGCAAATAGTTATGCGGTTAAAGGGTTTATTTATAAGGACAACTTAAGTTGCGATATAGCGTTAGAATATTTTGATAAAGGGATCGCAGAATATAAGAATGTTAAAAATCTAGAGGTTAATTCTAACCTTAGTATTGTTTATTATAATAAGGGAAATTGCTATACTATTCTTTCAGAATATGATAAAGCAAAAAACAGTTTTAATCAGTCAATAGTGTTAGCAAAATCCGCAAAAGCAAGCAGTTTAGTTGCGTTTGCTAAAAAAGGTTTAGCAGCTGTTTTTACTGCTCAGGGTGACTACCAAAAAGCTATTGATTATCTAGAGGCTGCGTTAGAGCAATCTAAAAATGTTGGTGATATAGTTTTAAACTCTAGTATTTATAATGGCTTATTAGAAAATTATTTGGCTTTGAATAAATGGGACGAGTATAAGAAATATTCTGAGCTTTATTACAACAGTCAGTTAGAGATTAAAATAGCAGAACGTAACTCTATAAGCGACTCGTTAGACGAGAACGATAATCGTAAAAACGTAAAGCTTTCTCAAATTAAAAAGCGAACTTTAAATAGAGTAAAAGTCTTTTGTTTATTAATACTTACCTTTTTAATCACTGTTTTTTTTGTTGAAAAAAAGAATAGAAAAACGATTAATCTATTGCAAAATAAGATCAAAACACTTCAAAATCAAAAAACGATTTCTTAACCTAAACAACAGAATTTTACTCACTTAAATATCTGTTTGTCAGATTTTTGTACTGTTGTTTTGTCTTTCAAATTTCAGTAATTAAGAAAGGTGCAGACGGTATAATGTCATATTTTAAGTCGTATATTTAATTTGTTAAAGTTCTATCTCTAATTCAACTGAAAATATCACATCATGAGAAATAAGTTACAAACCACTGTAGCATTCAATTATTTTTTCCCTTCTAATAATTCTAAGTCTAGCGAAATGCAAAAGACGAAAAGCGGAAAATTAAATCTTATTATGCTATTTGCATTTACGTTGTTTTCTTTAAACAATAGTTTTGCTCAATTAACAGAAACTTTTGATAGTGGTATACCTCCAAATTGGACACTTTTTGGAAACAATTTTGCCGATCAAGATTGGTCTGCAACAACTGATGGTTATTTGGGTACAAACGGAACATCATTAAACCCAAGTATTGATAATATTGGAGATCAAAATACAGCATTATATTTTTTAGTTACACCGCAAATTGCAGTACCTGAAAACGGTGAGATTCAATTTTACACAAAACAAGCTAGTGAAGTAGATAATGGTACGCAGTATGAAGTTAGACTTTCAACCGCTGCTCAGCCAGATATTAATGGCTTTAATATTACGATTCAATCTTATACCGAAACAAACTTAAATGTTGGTGCACAAACAAGTTATGAAAAAAAGGTAATAGAGTTACCACCATCAATCCCTGCAGGACTAAACATTTATGTTGCATTTGTAGCAGTTAATACACAAAATGGAGCGTCACCAACAGGAGATGAGTGGTTTGTAGATAATGTTTCCATAATAGAAGGTTGTACAGAGGTAGAAGATAATAATGTAACTATAGATGCTATAACTGTAAATGGGGCAGAAGTGTCATGGACTCATCCTACAGCAACAAATTTTGAAATTCAAATTTTACCAGTAGGTGGTGTTCCTGCAGATAGTGGAATTTCTGTTACAGGAAATACTTATACCTTAACTAATTTAGATGAAGATTCGGATTTTGAGATATATATATCTGCTATTTGTGATAATGATACGCAAAGTGAGTTTACAGGACCTTATGCGTTTAGCACCTTAAAGTTTGGATTATCTTGTGACGCTCCAATTGTAATTCCAGATATATCTACCACGCCATACATTTTACAAGATAATTTAGATAATTGGGAAAACCCAGATGTTGTATATACAACTCAGGGTTCTAATTGTATTACTGGTACTGACACTAGTAATTATTTAAACGGTAATAAAATATTTTTAAGTTATACGCCAACCCAAGATGGCTTAATTACTTTAACCCAAACCACTTTTGTTGAAGCAGGTGGAGGTGAAGACAATTGTTTTAATGACAGAAGCTCTTTATTTGTTTATGACAGTTGCGCTAGTGTTGGTGTTAATTGTACAGCTGGTATAACTACAGAGGACCCGTTTGATCCAAAAACAATTTCTAACTTATTAGTTCAAGCAGGTGAAACTTATATTATTGTAGTATCTTCAGAGTTATCTGTTATTGCAGGAATTTGTTTTGAGTTACAAATAACTGCACCAACCTGTGCACCACCTGGTGATATAGTTTATAATAATTTAACAGAAGATAGTGTTAGTTTTTCATGGGAAAACATTGGAGGTTTTGCCGATTCTTGGGAGTATGTAATCGTTCCTACAGGTTCTGGTGAGCCAACCGGTTCGGGTATTGCTACAAACACTAATTTAAATAATGTTGTAAATACAGGTTTGGTTTCTGCAACAACTTACGATATATATGTAAGATCTCTATGTACGGGTGCACCAGGTGTTTGGAGTAACCCATCAAGTTTTACCACCCAATGTACTGTTTTTAATACACCTTATTCTACCGATTTTGCTTCTGCAACTAACGCAAATCCAGAACCATGTTGGACAACAATTGATGCCAATGGTGATGGCACAACTTGGGCCTTTATTGGTGGTTTTGCAACTACAGTAGTTAGTTCTAGCCAATTTAGTAACAACGATTTATATGTGTCACCTCAAATTAATTTTGATGGAGTTCAAAAAAGATTAAGGTATAAGCATAGAACAACACAAGGTGTAGCGACTTATACTGTAAAATTATCAACAACCGGTATCGGTGTAGACGATTTTACAACAGTCATTTTGCCCGAAACAACAATTAATAACACATCGTTTCAAGAAATAATTGTTGATATTCCAGAAACTATAGTTGGTAATGTAAATATTGCATTTATAGTAGAACCAAACATGTCGGAAACGGCATTGCGAATTTCTATAGACGATGTTTTTATTGAAGATAAGCCTACATGTCCAGATCCTTTAAATCCATTTGTTTTAGAATCTAGTATTACAACAGATACTGCTTGGTTATTATGGACGGCAGGTGATGACGAAACACAGTGGCAAGTAGCAATACAAGATGAGGCTACGGGTTTACCAACAGAAGACGGAACTTTGGTTTCTAGCAATTTTCCTTACATAGCATCAGGTTTAACTCCAGGTAATAGATACGAGTTTTATGTAAGAGCTTATTGTGCTGCTAACGACCAAAGTGAATGGGTTGGCCCCGTTTTGTTTACAACATTATGTGAGGCTTATGATACTCCATTTTTTGAGAGTTATAATGACGACGATGCCAATACACAAAAATTTTGTTGGGAAATTAATGATGCCAACAGTGATGAAACTACTTGGTCAATTGGTGAAGAGCGTGCTTTATTACAGACAGCACCATTTGCACCACCTTCAGGATTTAATGATTGGTTAATCTCACCAGCAATTAATCTAGATGGTACGCCTAAAGAATTAAAATTTAAGTACAGAGCAGATTTTTCGTTTTTTTCAGGTTCACCACGTTTTGGATTAGAAGTATTAATGTCAACAACCAATACAAACCCAGGAAGTTTTTCGGTAATATCTCCATTAGAAATATTTACAAACTCTAATTATGAAGAAAAATCAATAATCATTGAAGGAACAGGCACGGTTTATATTGCTTTTAGAGTTCCACCAGAATTTACTGGCGGTTGGTCTATACTAAGTATTGATGACGTTAGTATTACAGATGCGCCAGCTTGTCCAAACCCAACAGATTTAGTTGTTAATAATATTTTTGTAAACAGTGCAGATTTATCATGGGCGGCAGGTTTTCAGGAAACAAGTTGGAATGTTATTGTTCAGACTGCAGGTTCTGGTTTACCTACTGTAACCGGAGAAACGGTAACAACCACAAGTTATACGGGATCAGATTTGTTATCAGATACAGAATATGAATTCTATGTTATGGCAGATTGTGGTGCTGAAGATAGTGAGTGGGTAGGACCAATAATATTTAGAACCGCATGTGCAGCTTTTACGACTCCTTTTGTTGAAACGTTTAATAGTAATTCAGATTCTGAAAATTGCTGGAGAGTTATAAATGAAAATGATGATGGTGAAACATGGGAATTAAATAGTGGTGTATTTCCTTTTGAAGGAGACCAAGCTGCCACCATGTTTACCGGACAAAATGGAAACAATAACGATTGGTTAATTTCACCTACCATTACTATTACCGAAAACCAACGTTTACGATATTATTATAGAGTAAATGATAGTTTCTTTACCGAAGATTTAGACGTGTTGTTATCTACAACAGGAATAGGTATAGACCAATTTACGACCATTCTATATGATTCTGACACAGATCTAATACTCATTAATAATGAGGAATATCGTGTTAAAATAATTAATTTTCCGGCAGGTGTAACAGGTGATATTAATATTGCATTTCATGTGCCTTTCTTTGCAAGCACAGGTTCAACTAGAGGGCAAACTTTGGCTATAGATAACGTAGTTATTGAAGATATACCAGAATGTTCAGAGCCAACAAATATTACATTAACAAATATCACAGATACAGCAGCACAGATTAATTGGGATGCTAATGGCTCTGAAACGGCTTGGGAAATTTCTGTTCAACCATTTGGTACGCCAGCACCTATTGGTGATGCTGATCCAAATTTTGTATTTAACACTACCACAAATCCATTTACAGTAACTGGATTAATAGCATCTACTCAATATCAAGTATATATTAGAGCAATTTGTGATGATATGTCACAAAGCGAGTGGTCATCTCCGGTAGAGTTGCTAACAAAATGTAGCTTTGAAAATTTATGTGAATATACTTTTATTCTTTCAAGCGATTTTAGTGGTAGTTCATTTCTAGATATTACTCAAAATAATCAAGTGACACAATCCTTAGCTTTTACAGGTGACGAAGATGTAGAATATACGGTATTTTTGTGCTCAGGAGTAGAGTTTTCATTATATTTTAATACAGTAGGAAGCTTTACGCCACAATATGCGAATTATCAATTTGAGATATTAGATAGCCAAGGTTTAAATGTTTATACCAGTCCTTTAGGATTAGTTCCAAAAACTACGGTTTATGAAGGTTTTGCAGCTTGTGGTAATATTACATGTCCAGAGCCAACCAATTTATCAATTAGTGATTTGTCTATATTCTCTTGGGTTTCTGGTGGAGGTGAAACGCAATGGGAAGTTGCTGTACAACCTTTAGAAAATGGAACTATCCCACAATCAGGAACCATAGTTTCTACTAATTCTTATACTCCTACAGCAGCTGATTTTTCAGATCCAAATACTGCAACTTATGAATATTTCGTAAGAGCAATTTGTGGTACAGATGATGAAAGCTTTTGGTCGGGACCATTCGTATTTACTAGAAATGACGATATTTCTAATGCTATTGATCTACCTGTTAATTTAGACGAATTTTGTAATGGCTTAATTACCGAAGTTTCTTTTATAAACACGTCTGTTTCTTCTGAAGCAATGAGTTGTGAAGGAATTAATGGCGGTGATGTTTGGTTTAGTTTTGTGGCAGAATCTAAAATCCACAATATTATTGCTAATGGCTTTAACGGTACATTAAGAGATAATGACGGTTCTCAGCCCTATCCAGATTTAATAATGACCTTATATCGCGAAGATATTAGTGGTACATTAGAAGAACTTACCTGCAGTTATGATAATCTCATTACAGCAATGTATGCTTCCGAATTAATAGTTGGTGATACCTATAAGGTCCGCTTAACAAAAATCGGAGCGGAAACAACAGACTTTAGATTATCCCTGTGTATAACTACACCTGCTGATTTATGTGATCTTATAATAGAGAATGGTGATTTAGAAAAGCCAGTAATAGACGGTTTAAGTGGTATTGGTACAATAATTACTTCTAAGGTGGTTCCGGGATGGAGAACAAATTTCGACACAAGAAATAATTTATTTATATGGGAAGCATTAAATGCTCCTGGTTTTGAGCCTTACCAAGGAGGGCAATGTGTACAACTAATTACAGACGAAGAAATGATTATCGATCCTAACGACCAGAATGTTTATGGTTTGTATAGAGAGTTTGATACCTCAGAAGTGACGCTTTTCGATTTTAGTTATGCACATCTTTCAAGGTTTGACGGTAATATAGTGCAGTTATTTGCTGGTCCACCAGAGGGTCCATTTACAATGGTAAGCGAAAACACAGAAAACACTCAAGTTTGGGAACTTATAACCGGTCAATATAGTGTACCAAATGGTCAATCTATTACAAGATTTGTATTTGTAGCCGCAGGTGATAATCAAATTGGTAATATAATAGATGCTGTAAACATTGTTGCTAACAATGAAATTATAACTGAGCCATTTACTGTAGATTGTGATGATACCGTGGCTAATATAGCAGCTAATGGTACAGGAACTTGGATAGCTTCTGATGCCAACCCAGGTATAGTAACTATAGTTGATGCTAATAGTAATACTGCTTCGATTACAGATTTTACACAACCAGGTACTTACTCATTTACGTGGCAAACTAGATATTGTTCTTATAATTTAGAGATTACCTATAATGGTGTTACAGATATACCAACAGTAGAATCGCCTGTTGAGTACTGTTTAGGTGATGCAGCAGAAGTTCTTACAGCATCAAGTTTAGGTGCTTATAGTTTAATTTGGTATGCCCAAGCAGTGGGTGGTACTGGCAATGTTACAGCACCAACACCAGATACGTCTGTTGTAAACACAACATCTTATTATGTTGCATTTGTTGATGTTGAAGGTTGCGAGGGGCCTCGTGCAGAAATTGTTGTGATAGTAAATGAGTCTTTCATTCCAGAATTAATGTTCAGCTATGAAGATACGTGTATTGTAGAAACTATAAATCCAAACCCAATATTAAGTGATGGATTTGCAATTGGTGGAACATTTTCATCTACCACATTAACTGTAGATGCAGCTACAGGAGAAATTGATATAACATCTGCTGTTGTAGGACCACACGATATAACATATACTTATTCTGGTGATGAAACTACATGTACTGCGGCAGGAACATTTACAACAACTTTACAGTTTACAGTAGCTTCAATCCCAATTACTGGTTTTAACTACGACATGCCATCTTATTGCGAATTAGAATCAGCAACTATTTTACCAATATTAGATACTGGTTTTATAACTGGTGGTACGTTTAATTCTTCTACGTTAACGGTTAATACTACTACAGGTGAAATAGATTTATCTACAGCAACTGTAGGAAGTCATGATATTACTTATACAGTTGAAGCAAACGCTACAACATGTTCTAATACGGGCTTATTTACAACGACAATTCAAATTACAGCGAGTACAAGTCCTGTAACAGAATTTACATATGCTGAAGAGGTTTATTGTGCAGATAGTAGCGTAGTTCTGCCAGAGTTAATAGCTGGTTTTACAACCGGTGGTACATTCAGTTCTGAAAGTGGCTTAATTATAAATGCTCTAACTGGCGAAATAAACGTCGCCTCAAGTACTGTAGGAAATTATGATGTCTCTTATACAATTTTAGCAGATCTTGTAACGTGTGCTCAAGGTGCTGTTGGTACATTTAATATTACCATATTAGACGAAATTGAAGTAGGTATAGAAGGAGAATGTAGTGGTTCAGATTATGTATTAACAGCTTTTCCTTTAAACAGTTCTTATGATGCCAGTGAGGTAAACTATATGTGGCAAGATGCCAATGGGACTAACGTTGGTCAAAATACTGAAGTTTTCAATGTTTCAGAATATGCGAGCTTAAATCCAAACGTAATGCCACCGTTAGAATTTACGATAACTGTAACTTTTGGTGACTGTTCTGTAACACAGACATTTGCTACAGAGCGCTTATCTTGTAAAGATATTCCTAGAGGTATTTCTCCAGACGGTAATAATAAAAACGACAACTTTGATTTAACGGGCTTTGGCGTTAATAAGTTGAGCATTTTTAATCGCTACGGTACAGAAGTTTATAAATTTAGTGGCTTATACAGCAATCAATGGTTTGGGCAAACTAACGACGGTAAGGAGTTGCCAAGTGGTACTTATTTTTATAGTATTCATAAAGATGACGGAAGTTCATTAACGGGTTGGGTATTTATCAATAGAGCGCAATAATCATAAATGAAAAATCAGCAATATAAAGTTCAGATGAAAAAAATATATGTTACAATCGCCTTTGCACTTATGATTTTAGGGAGTGTTAATGCACAACAAGATCCACAATATACACAGTATATGTATAATATGAATGTTGTAAATCCAGCTTACGCAGGTTCTAAAGAAGCACTATCCATTGGCTTGTTGTACAGGTCGCAATGGGTAAATATTAATGAAGCACCAAAAACAGCAACATTGTCTATACACAGTCCTATTGGCAAAAATGTTGGTTTGGGCTTTTCGGTAATTTCAGACCGTATAGGACCTGTTGAAGAAAATAATGTGTTTGCAGATTTTTCATATACCCTAAATTTAGGTGGTGAACATCGTTTGGCTTTTGGTTTAAAAGCAGGCGCAACTATTCAAAATATTGGCTTATTTAGTGACATAGGAAACGGTTTTGTACCAGATCCGAGTGATGAGGCCTTTAGCGAAAACACTAGTAATACCTATTTAAATATTGGATCTGGAGTATTTTATTATACAGATAAATACTATGTGTCCTTATCTGTACCAAACATGTTAAAGAGCACCTATTTAGATGTTACCAATAACGGACAACAGTTTGAATACGGATCAGAAGTATTGCATTATTTTCTTTCTGCGGGTTATGTTTTTAATTTATCTACTAATACAAAGTTTAAACCATCATTTTTAATGAAGTCAGCTTTTAATGCACCAACATCTTTAGATGTATCTGCTAACTTTTTATTTTTTGATAAGTTTGAGATTGGTGCAACCTACCGCTTGGATGATGCTTTAGGTGCGATGGCAAATATTGTAATCTCTAACGGCATTAGAATAGGATATGCTTATGATTATGTAACCTCAGATCTTAATATAAGAACCTCTGGGTCTCATGAGCTCATGCTATTGTTTGATCTTAATTTTTCTAAAAAAGTATCTATTTCTCCTCGATTTTTCTAACATATTAAACCTTTTAAAATGAAAAACATATTTAGTTTTTTTAGCCTATTTTTAATTATAACTTTAAGTTTTGGGCAAAATAAACAATCAGAAAAAGCTGATGAGCTTTATAATGGCTATCAATATGTAGATGCTATTGAGGCTTACTTAGTACTTGTTGAAGCCAATAAGGCAGACACTTATATTTATAAGCAATTAGCAGATAGTTATTATAATGTTTATAATATTGATGAGGCTTCAAAATGGTATAAAAAAGCATTAAAAGAAAATCAAGATGCAGAGACTTATTTTAATTATGCGCAGATTTTAAAAGCACAAGGAAACTATGATGAAGCCAACACCCAAATGGATGCGTTTTCTAGAATGAAACCTAACGACGTACGCGCCAAAGCACACCTAAAAAACCCTAATTATATGCCACAGTTAGAAGACATTTCTAAAACATTTAACGTTAAGGATATAGCTATTAACGATAAAGAGCAAAGTGATTTTGGTGCAGTACTTTCTAATGATAATATTCTATACTTTGTAAGCACTAGAAAATCAAACAATAAAAAAGATGCTTGGACAAAACAATCCTACTTAGATATTTATAAATCTGTAAGAACTGATGATGGTACTTTATCAGAGCCAAAGGAAATAACAGAATTAAATACTATTTATCACGATGGTCCAATAAGTATCAGTGCAGATGGAAAAACAATGTATTTTTCTAGAGATGGTCATAGTGAAGGTGTATTCAAAAAAATAAAGAACAATAAAATAAAATTAGCACAGCAAGGCATTTATAAAGCCACTATGATTAATGGTAAATGGTCTAATACAGAGGCTCTGCCAATAAATAGTAAAGATTACACGGTTAGCCACCCAAGTATAAGCCACGACGGTAAAACACTTTATTTTGCATCTAATATGCCAAATGGTTTAGGTGATACAGATATTTGGAAAATTAGCATTAACGGCAACACCTATGGCGAACCAGAAAATTTAGGATCTAATGTAAACACATCTGGTAAAGAGGGTTTTCCTTATATAAGTGATGATAATATATTATATTTTGCTTCAAGCGGACAACAAGGTTTTGGTGGTTTTGATATTTTTAAGTACGATTTAAAAGCAAATAAAGCAGCCGTAAACCTGGGAAACGCAATTAACACTAAAAGAGACGATTTTGCTTTTAGTGTTAATAACACATTAAAAGTCGGCTATTTTTCGTCTAACAGATCTGGTGTAGATAATATTTATATGGCAATACCTATTTGTAAATTTAAGACTATAGTAATTGCTAAAGATGGTATTACCAACACCATAATTTCTGCTGCAAGCGTTACTGTTTTAGACGCACAGTTTAGTCAAATAGCAGTTCAGGCCACAGATATTGCTGGTAAAACAAACTTTAATTTTAGTTGTGAAAAACAGTATACGGTAAGTGTCTCTGCAAAAGGTTATGAAACGGCCTCTTATGAGATTAAAACTTCTAATGAAGATGATGTAACAATTAATGCAGATTTAAAGCCTATCAATGAAATAATTACAGAAACCGAAGTAAAATTAAACAACATTTATTTTGAGTTTAATAAAAGTAATATAACCCAACAAGGCGCTTTAGAATTAGATAAGTTAGTGGCTATTATGAAAGACTATACAGACATGAATATTTTAGTGAGGTCTCATACAGACTCTAAAGGAAAATCTGATTATAACTTAAAACTTTCAGAAAAACGTGCACAATCAACAATGCAATATTTAATATCTAAAGGTATAAGTGCACAAAGGTTATCTTTTAAAGGTATGGGTAGCACAAAACCAAAAATAGACTGTAAGTCTAATTGTACAGATACTGAAGATGCCCAAAATAGGCGATCAGAATTTTTAATTGTTAAAGATTAAAAGCTTAGGTAGGAAATTAATAATTATAAATGTTTTATTTATAATTAAGGTGTGCGATTAAATTCATAAATATAATTATGAATATTTTTTAAGGAATACCTTTAAAGTAGTCAAATAAAATACTTGGTATTTATTTGATTATTGAAGGTTATGATAAAGGATTTAGATGAATAAGTATTTAGTTTTATTAGGTTTTATAGTATTAGGTTTTCAATTAAATGCACAAGAGCCTAATGATTGTGTAAATGCAGTTACTGTTTGTGGAAACGGAAGTTTTTTGTCTAACGCTACTGGACCTGGTAGCGATTTTGAAATTAACTCTTGTGGTGGTTTTGAAAATAATTCATTATGGCTAGAAGTTAATATTGTACAAGCAGGAACATTAGGTTTTGATTTAATACCTAATGACCCTGATATATTAGTAGATTATGATTTTTGGGTTTTTGGCCCAAACCGCTTGTGTTCTAATTTAGGAGCTCCCATACGTTGTGCAACAACTAACCCTAATGAGGCAGGCCTACCAAATAATCTTACAGGTATTAACGGCAGCACTACCTTAACCCAAACAGGACCTGGTGCTAATGGCAACGGTTATGTCTTTTGGCTTAATGTAAATGTAGGTGAATCTTATTTTATTGTTATAGATAGGCCCGAGGGTGATGGTGGTTTTGAATTACAGTGGACAGGTACTGCAACTGCTGGTGCAGGCGCATTTCCAGCAACACCAGATGCTACAGAGATCGCAGATGTTATACAATGTAGTAGTACAGCAGACATAGGTATATTTGATCTTAATGGCTTAAGAAATAGCATTAATCCAGATCCAATAAATACGATAGAATTTTATGAAAATTTAGCAGATGCAACAGATGATATAAATGAGTTACCTGGTATTTACGCAAACACATCCAATCCACAAACAGTTTATGCTAAAGTTAAATCGTCTGGTACAGATTGCTATACAATAGTTGATTTTGATTTAATTGTATCACCAATTCCAGAAGCTGCTTTATCTGTTAGTAGTAACGGTATATGCCAAGGTGACACAGTAACATTTACAATTACTGGTACACCAAATGCTACGGTTAATTATAACGTTGGTGGTGGTGCGACACAACAAATTGTATTTGATGCAACAGGAATTGAAGATATTACACTGTCACCAATAGTAAATACAGAATTTAATTTAGAAACAGTACAAGTTGTTGCCGTTGATGGTACTATAATTTGTTCACAGGGGCTGACAGATTCAGAAACGGTTACAGTGACTTCAACTATAACACCAATAATTGTAAATAATTCACCTATTTGTGAAGGTGAAGATGGCGAATTGCAATTTACTGGCAATCCTAACGCTACAATTACTTATACTGTAGATTCTGGTGTTGCTCAAACGTTTAATTTAGATGCTACTGGTAATTTCTCTTTAACACTTTTAGATCTAACAACTACAACAGATATAGAAATTATTTCTGTTACAGGTGCTGTGCTTCCAAATTGTGTTTTAACATTAAATAACACAGAAACAATTGTAGTAAATCCGTCACCAACCGTTATAGATCCTAATCCTTTATTAGTCTGTAATGATGGTATAAACCCTAATACTGCGTCTTTTGATTTAAACTTATTAAGTGGTGCAATTTCTAACAATCTGCCAAATGTAGCAGTAACTTATTACGAAACCCTATTATTAGCCGAAACAGGAAATCTTGTAGACGCTCTTGTGTCTCCCTATAATAGTACTTCAGCAGATCAAACGGTTTATGTACGCGTAGAAACCAATTTAGGCTGTGTAGATTATACCACTTTAAACCTTCAAGTTGTTGCCGCACCTGTCGCAAATACAGCAATGCCATTACAAGCTTGTGATTCTAATAATTTAGGTTTTGGTATTTTTGATTTAACGCAATCTGAAGGCGAAATTATTGCAGGAAACACTCAGGCGGTTCAAGTGTCTTATTATATTTTAGAAACAGAAGCACAAGCAGGTACTCCGGCAATTGTTAATCCAACCGTTTTTCAAAATACAATACTATTTAATCAAACAATATATGCTCGTGTAGATTCTGATGCTACAGATTGTTATAGTATTTCAGCCTTAAACCTAGAAGTATTTAATACTCCATCTATTTCAGCCTTATCACCTTTAGAGGTTTGTGATGATATAAGTGGTGACGGTATAGAACAATTCAATTTAGAAACTCAAACTCCATTAGCCCTAAATGGTGCAACAGGTGTAACAATTACGTATCATTTGTCTTTACCAGATGCAGAAAATAGACTAAACCCTTTAACAAGTCCTTATACCAGTTTGGGTAATTCTCAAACCGTTTATATTAGAGCTGAAAATGATTTTAATACAGTTTGTTATACAACAGCGTCTTTTAATTTAATAGTAACACCTTTACCGCTTGTTGTAAATCCGACACCTCTTCAGGTTTGTGATGACGGCACAGCAGATGGTATTACAGATATAGATTTAAACATTAAAAACCTTGAAATAACCAACGGTAATCTAAGTTATATTGTTAGTTATCATCTTACGCAAGCCGATGCAGATAATAATGCAAATACCCTTTTAATACCCTATACAAATAACGTTAGCGGCCAAATTGTATTTGTACGAATAGAAGATAATTTAACAGGTTGTTTTACTACCACAACATTAGAGTTAATTGTAGAACAAGCACCTGTGGCAAATATGCCGCTACCTCTAGAATATTGCGATCCAGATAGCGATAATTTTGGTTTTTTTGACTTAACAAGTAAAGATAATGAAATAACTGGTGGTGATCCTTCATTAAGTGTTACCTACCATGAGACTATTGCAGATGCAGACAATAACGTTAATCCAATACAAAGTCCGTATGCGAACATAGTACAAAACATCCAAACAATTTACGCACGTGTTGAGAGCTCTACAATAGCTACAGATTGTGATACAATTGTAGAGTTACAGATTATAGTTAATGAAACTCCTCAGTTAGGGGTAGACGCACCAACACCTTTAGAGTTGTGTGATGATATTACTACAGACGGTTTTGCACAGTTTAATTTAACAAGTAAAACAACCGAAATCCTTCAAAACTTAGCGGATCCTACCCTTTATAATGTAGGATTTTATGAAAATGAAACAGATGCAGATATAGCAATTAATTTAATTCCTAATTTTAATAATTATACCAATACAAATCCCTTTAATCAAATTATTTGGGTCCGTGTAGAAGACAATCTAACAGGTTGTTATAAGTTAACAACATTAGAGTTAATTGTTAATCAGTTACCATTACTAAATCAGCCAAACCCATTAGAACTTTGCGATTATAATAATACTGGGGATGAAATAGAAGAATTTACTCTAGAGGATGCTACAAGTGAGATATTAAACGGACAATCTGGTATTGGTTTAACTTATTTTGAAACAGTATTAGATGCAAATGCTAATGTAAATGCTATTTTTAGTCCTTATGAGAACACATCTAATCCTCAAACTATATTTGTAAAAGCGACCAATGATTTTACCGGTTGTGAAACCATTATTACGCTAACCTTAAGAGTAAATCCAATTCCTTCACCAATAGCTCCTACAGATTTAGAAGAATGTGATGAAGATAATGACGGTTTTACAAGTTTTAATTTTGAAGAAAAAACAATAGAAATTACCGGAGGTGAACTCAATGTTGCCATTACATATCACGAAACTTTGGAAGCTGCAAATACAGGTAATTTTCCTTTAGCAAGTCCTTACACCAATATTGTAATGGACCAGCAAACAATTTATGTTAGAGCAACAAATACAATTACAGGCTGTCATAATAATCTAGAGACACTTATTATACGCGTTTTAGAAATACCAGAGGTACCACTTCAAATTGCAGATTATTTAATCTGTGATACAAATTCAGATGGTTTTGCTCAATTTGATTTAACTACTAAAAGCCCTGAGATTATTAATGCGCAGACAAATGTTAATTTAACCTATCATGTTACGCAGGCTGATGCCACACTAGGAGACAATCCAATAACTAACATAAATAGTTTTACTAATTCAAGTAATCCTCAAACTATTTATGTAAGATTAGAAAATGATGACAATATCTGTTTTGATATTGGTTTTTTTGATATCAGTGTAGAACTTCCTCCTCAAGCCATTCAGCCATCACCGTTAGAATTATGTGATGATGAAAGTGCAGATGAAATTACTGTTTTTGATTTAACAGTAAAAAATAATGAGATTACAGGTGGGGAATCTAGCTGGAGTGTCAGTTATTACGAAACTGAAGCAAATGCACAGGCTCAAACAGCGGCAGTAAATGCTGAAGCATATAGTAATACGTCAATTGGTGGTTTAGCAGCAAACCCTCAAACACTATTTGCTGTTGTTACAGATACAGATACAGGGTGTACAGACATGGTAACATTAACCATACGAGTTTTACCAAACCCAACACCAACGCAAGTACTACCAGATTTGGTACTGTGTGATGATAACAATGTTGGTGATATGGTTGAGGAATTTAATTTAACCACAAATGAGAATTTAGTTTTTAATGGTGAAGCCAATGTATCTGCAACATATTTTGAAACTTTTGAAGCCGCTGAAGAAGGTGTTGATGCTATACTAGACCCAACAGAATATAGTAACATTAGTTCACCACAAATTATTTATATACGTGTAGCTAATAATAATACAGGTTGTTTTACTCTTGTTAATTTTACATTAATTGTTAATGCATTACCAGATACAATAGCTATAACAGATTTTATAGCCTGTGAATTAAATACAGATGGGATATATAGTTTTGATTTATCTGAGAAAGATGATGAGGTATTAAATGGCCAAGCTGCAGCATTATATAACGTAACCTATCATACAACACAACAAGATGCAGATGATGTAATTAATGCGCTTGTAAGTCCGTATATAAACGTTTCAAATCCGCAGCAAATATTTGTGGCAATTACAAATATAAACACAGGGTGTTTTGTAAGCATACAAACATTTAATATAGAAGTTCAGGAAGCTGCTGAGGCAAATTCAGATACTATTCCTATTGTTTATGAGGTTTGTAATGATGAAGTTGATACTGATAATGATACCTCTAATAATACGAGCGTGTTTAATTTATTTACTCAAAATGATGAAGTTTTAGATGGTCAAAATCCCGCAAATTATATAGTTAGTTATTATGCGAGTGAGTTTGATGCAGAATTAGCCGTTAACCCATTAAATAATGCATATGAGAATATGGTTAACCCTCAAATTATTTGGGCACGAGTAGATAATAATACCTTAGATGTTTTAGGTATAGATACTTCTATTTGTTACAAAGTCACTGAGCTAACACTTCAGGTTAATTTACGCCCACAATTTAATTTAGAAAATAGTTACACGTTATGCCTTAATACAAACGGAACTGAAGCTTTAGAACCATTGGTCATTGATACAGGTTTGTTAGCTACTAATTATAATTTTGAGTGGAGCTATAATGGTACAGTAATAATAACAGAGACAGACTCAAGTATTATGCCAACTCAAGGAGGTATCTATAGTGTAACGGTAACAGATGTGACTTCTTCGATAGTAACTAATTGTACGAATACTATTACAACAGAGGTTATAGAAAGTGAACCACCAGTATTAGAGGTTAATTTATTAAGCCAAACTTTTACAGATAATAATATAATAGAAGCATTGGCAACTGGTAATGGGGATTATGAGTACAGCTTAGATAATGGGCCATGGCAAGATGACGGCATTTTTATAAATGTTTCAGGTGGTGAACACCAGATTACTGCAAGAGATAAAAAGGGGTGTGGTTTTGTTACTGAGTCAATATTTGTAATTTATTATCCATTGTATTTTACACCAAATGGTGATGGTAACAATGACACCTGGAATATTGAAGGTGTAGTAAGTAATGCAAAGATTTATATATTTGATCGTTATGGTAAGTTGTTAAAACAACTCAATCCAGATGGAATAGGGTGGGACGGAACATTTAATGGTAATATGATGCCAACAAACGATTATTGGTTTACAGTACAATACAACGAGCCACTAACAGGTTTTCAAAAAGAATTCAAAGCACATTTCGCATTAAAACGATAATTAGTTTTAATCTTTATTATTGTATAGGTAACATGTATTGTGCTAATAAGAGATGGCTTTACGTTGTGTATGTTTATATAATTTTAGTGTGCTTTAGGGTTAAACGCTGTATAGTTTATTAAATCTAGCGCTCTAATGATGAATCATAATGTCTGATTTAGTAATGCATTTGAAGGCACTATTAGTGTGCACTGTCATGTTTAAATGAATTGATAATTCAATGTATTAAAGAGAGGTTATATTAATTATTAAAGACGGTTTATATTCAAAGGCTTTAAGTTAGTTTACGCATTGATTTAATAAGTATAATAAAACAAAAAAATGCCAGCAAAGCTGGCATTTTTTTGTTTTGATGAGTATGTTACGCTGTTTAGAAGTTAAACTTGAGTAGTATTTCGTTGGTATTTCTAGCACGAGCTAACTCAGGGCGTGTACTTTTTTCAAAAGCAAAACCTAAAACAAAGCGTTTACTTAGTTCTACATTCATAAGTGCAGCGTAAGCTTGATCTGTTCTATAGGTTCCACCAATTTTAAAGGTATTGTTAAATGATAACATGGTATTGATATCTACAGATACAGGAGCTCCATTCACATAGCGCATAAGTATAGCAGGTTGCAAAAACAAATTGCCTTTACTGTTTAAGGTAAAATCATAACCTGTTGCAGCATAAAAATGGGGACGGTCAGTGGCTACAGTTGCAATACCGTTATCGTTACGTGTGCGCTCTGTATTAAGCATGCGTGGTACAGATAAAGACATAAACCATTTTTTTCGTTTTAAATATACACCAGTACCAATATTTGGTGAAAATTGGTTGATATTAACTAAAGCCGGATCTGATAAAATGTTGTAGGTTTCTAGTCCGTTTACATTTACGTCGTAGAAATTACCACCCGCTTTAATACCAAAGTAGAGGTCGGTATGCTCAGAGACTTTTAGTTTGTAAGAGAAGTCAATAGTTACGAAATTTTGTTTTTCAATAAACGTTTTTTCTCTTACCATAGATATACCCATACCTACATTTTTACCAAGTCCTGTGCTAAAGTTAACCAATTGCATTTCTGGTGCCTCAGCAATACCTGTCCATTGCGAACGAATACTAGAAGCGATGACTGTTTTATTATCAGCCCCTGCATATGCAGGGTTGATAATATTCATTTGTTCAGTAAACTGTGTAATTATCGTTTCTTGTTGTGCCCAAGACGCGCTACAAAAAGCTATGGCTAATACGGCCGTTATATATTTAAATTGTTTCATCGTGTTTTGTTTTTCTTGTAAAAATTATTATTGACGTGTGATATATAACCAGCCGTCTTTATCAACGCTACCATCACCATCTAAATCTATTTGGTAATAGTAAGCGGCAGAGTCTGGCAAGGCTTGCGTATAATTATTGTAATGACCATTCCAAGTATTGTTATAACCTCTGGCAAAGAAGACTTCACTACCCCATTTGTTAAATACACGTACCGTGTTATTTGGGTGATTTTCTATGTTATAGATCATCCAAATGTCATTTATACCATCACCATTTGGTGTTACCGCTTCAGATATGTTAACTTCTACGTTATCACATGCATCACCTATGCCATCATTATCTCTATCCTCTTGACCAGGGTTAAATGTAAGCGGACAGTTATCCTCTATATCTAAAACACCATCATTATCATCATCATCATCACAAAGGTCTCCAAGTCCATCGTCATCATTATCAGCTTGGTCAGGGTTCGCAGTAAGCGGACAGTTATCAAACACATCAGCGACACCATCATTATCATCGTCATCGTCACAGTTATCTAAAAGTCCATCGTTATCATTATCACCAAAGGTGTTAACTACAGTTACTGTTGCGGTTGTTGTACCTACGTTACCACTATTATCTGTAATAGTTAAGGTTACGGTGTTAAGACCCACATTATCACAAGTAAACATGGTTTCACTGATCATAAGAGTATCAATACCACAGTTATCTGTTGAGCCATTCTCTATCATATCGACATCGATAAAGGCTTCACCAAATTCATCTAGACTCACTGTTACATCTTGTGCTACAGCGATAGGCTGTAAATTATCAATCACAGTAACAGTAGCTATTGCAGTAGCGCTATTTCCATTAACATCTGTAACGGTTAATACCACGGTATTGGCACCTAATTCATTACATGTAAATATTGATGGACTCACTGTCAGTGTTGCAATAGCACAATTATCGGTACTGTTATTATTTACATCTGAAAAGTCTATAATTACTTGACCTGACGTATCTAAATTAACAGTAATATCTTGTGTATTTACTATTGGCATTACATTATCTACAATGGTTACAATTTGCGTTGCAGTTT